>Ga0058701_10000210_pt1 | contig 48572 bp, 7 predicted proteins | sample AgamicOrMae_FD_97039 | JGI IMG/M metagenome (GOLD analysis project Ga0058701, IMG submission 97039) | Agave microbial communities from Guanajuato, Mexico - Or.Ma.e | ecosystem: Host-associated > Plants > Phyllosphere > Phylloplane/Leaf | place: Guanajuato, Mexico | collected 2012-06-04
CACAAAGCATGCATTTGTATGGGGAGACTTGAACGCACGTAACCAACCTAATGCATTTTCTTATGGGGAGACTTGAACGCACGTAACCCAACCCAATGCATTTTAAATGGATAATTTGTGCCAATATCCACTCCGGCACTATTTTAGGTTATGTGCCTGACGCCTCGCTCTGTTGTCGCTCCGTGCGTCTCAGCGACGAAGGGTGGAACACAGGTGGAAAACTCAACCGTCCTAATTTACATCGAAGGTGCGCGGCAGAGGTACGGAGAGGGCGATTGTTGGACAGATAAGGGCGGGCGTCTTTTGCGCCGCGAGGAGACTAACCACTCAGCGATTGCGGCCCCTTGAACCGCCAGTCGTGTTCTCGCAAATCAATCTCTGCTTCGTCGTCTACGCTTATGTCGTGCAGAGGCGGCTGCCTGGCTCTGTTGTGGCTGAGACCACGTACACCTAAAGGCGCCAATGGCAGCAACGCCAGCGGCAGCAGGGCAGCCAATGGTTAGTGCAAGCGGTCACTACTGCAGCTAGTCATCGCACAGCCTAAATAGGAGCTACTTGCAACATCCACTAACTCGATACAGGAAATTTGTCAGCTCGTCCATCAACTTTGATATCAAAAAGGCATATATCTCTTGATATGGCATACGCCAAATAAAAGCTACCCTAACCTAACCTACCCTTATCAATCCTAACCGAACATATGTCCGGAATTCGCTGGTGCTTGGAGGAATTCCGTATTCCTTTAAGGCTGGTGCCTTGATTTCCTTTAGAGATCAAAATAGAACACTGAAAAAACAAACAACTAGGTTCAAGAGTCTATGCGCTAGGCCCGTTTATATCAGGGAAGAATGTCCCCACCATTTGATCAAGACAGAATAGAGAAACTAAGTCGGCGAAGGATAACGTCGTAGGCACAATGCGATCACGATTGGTTGCGGCTTCCAGCCAATGAGAGGGTATAATCGAGGACGCCAATCACCTCGGACTGCGATTCACCGTCTATCGAGGACTCTACTGCCGTTTTAAGTAGGTTTATGTTAGTGGATATTGCAATTCACCTTGACGTGCAGCGGTCACTACGTAGCTAGAACAATCACACATTGGTCATCAGTCTTTTGAGAACTAACAGAGTACTATATACGCAAACTCCTTGCAAGATGTCAAGCACATGGATGATCCCTCCTTTCTTATTCCTGTATAGTACATAGAGTGCTAAGCAATATCTTCCGGAATGTCAAACCCATCATATCCGTCGTTGCGTATAGGCCTAAACCTGTCTCAACGACCTAGACATGCGACTAAAGCCTTGCTCATTTCGTCAACATAAAGACTATTTTGCAAAGAATTCTACTCAAATCTTGAACTGCCTTTGAAATCTTTTTTGGTTAGTGACTTTTTAAGGGTGAGGATCACTTTGGTAAATTTCATGCCACGACTCCTTGTCGTTTTGGACAGCACCTCGCTTTCGCTACTTTTCTACTCACAATCTAAACTCTATGACATTTTAACACGCCATGCAAGCGAGTATAAGTCACAACGGACCTCTTAAAAAATACAAAATCGCTCGTCTCAATTAAAAAAAAAGAAGGACGAATAACGATAAGGCCGCTCCTTTGACATAACCACTTGAGGCATTCATTTTTCGGAGCATTTCTTATGAAAAAAATTTTTTTTGAAGTCTCTTCTTAAATTACGAATGAAAAGTGATCCATTAGAATCACTTGGAACCGACCTAGTTCTTTTTTTCTTCAGTTTATTACTGAATTTTTTCCAAAAGTCCGGTAAGAAAATATGTAATTATCATGACAGTATTGGACACTTTTGGCGAATATCAGAATCCACCGACCGGGTTGATCCTGTAATCATTGCTTGAAAAACATTAGAGTATAGAGTGCGTAAAAAATAGAAAAAAGTGTAAAAATTGGCGAAAACAAGACTGATCGACATGACACAGGTGCACGCCAGTTTACCACATTTCCACACACATGCGCAACGACTCGGAGCAATCAAATTGGCGCCGGTAAATTTACAGGGGTCCAAACTTTTGCTACGTGGGGAATCTACATCATGCCCGCTTCTGGGGCGAGTATACTCCACGAGGGCACCAGAAACACAGTAACGCGTCATTTTATTTTCGTGTGAATGATTTCAAGCGGGAACGCATTTTAGGTCGTAACGTGTTCTGATAAACTGGTCCAGGTGTCAGCCTCGTTGATGTAGACTTCTTTTGCTAGGCGGCAACTTTGGTGGATTGAACCGAGATGATCGGGTGAGAATTGAAGCGCTTGGTGATAAATTCACACGCTGGCTGTTACGGCATGCACTACCAGACCGCTGTCAAGACGAACAGTTGGCGTCGGAAAAGAAACTACGCAAGCTAAGAGGACGGTGTTGTGTACATGAAAACCCGCTGCCTTGCCTCTTCGGAGTAGACTTAAGCCCAAGACACTACAGCACCGTGCGGTACGTCACGGTACAGCGACATTATCACGATGAAAGACGCAGGCAGAGACAGACGTAATGGGACGGTTCGTGCTGTACTGTACAAAGATACTGCTGGTAGGCTGGAATACCTCATGCTATTACACACAGTAGACAAAGTTTATTATTGAAAGCTACTGCTCGACGGGTGCTGCACTCATCGTTGTGTTCTCAATGAGATAATGTAAAAATACACAACGGATGAGCGTGGTCTGGAAGGCGTTACCAAAGAGGCTGAGCAAGAGATGGCATAACACATTAAAGTTCTCGGCAAAGTTCGTCCACGCTGGAGAGCGGCCGGTCAGCAGCAGACCCCGCTGCATCGCGCCACATCACGCCGCACAGCCCTACGTAACGGTACCTTGCCGCGGCACCTTGCCACAAACATGCAGCAAGTTTATTAATGCAACATCGATCCACTGCATCCTTAAACCACCAATTCAGGAAGAGGAATTTCCAAACAAGAGCGCCAATCCTCGAGTATTGAAAGAAATTTTCATTTTGAAGGAAGCAGTTGGTACGGTTGCCGAGGCGTTATTTTTTGAAATTCCCTTCTGTAGTGCGAGGCTTCCTCTCTTCAGGGAAATTAAAAGCATTACGTATCTCTCCCTTTGCGTGAAAGGTGATATGACCCGCGAGGAGGGGTTCGTGATTGGGTTGGCTGCGCAGCGGCTGTGCAGGCGGAGTCCGCATGCATGATTCGCGCCGCGCCGAACCGAACCTCTACTGCCGGCTGGTAGCCTAAATAGCTTCGACTGCCAGCTTTCGTCTTAACTCACTGAAAAAAAAAGTTCCAAATTTACTGTCATAAATACTGCACCGAGATTTACACTTACCGCGAAACATCGCAGAAAACAAACACAACGTTACAGCAAACTTTGTTAACTTGAGGCACGCCTTCCAGCAGCGCGCAAAGCATTGCATAGCTCACCGTATTTCGGCTTAAATAGAAGCCATCTTGGAGAGCTGTACGAGAAAATAAGACTGACAAGAAACGGTTGCCGGCGCGTTTTCAAGATGGAAAGTTGCAGGGGGAGGCATTAGGGATGTAGAAGCAGTCATAGTGAAACACTGAAAGCTTTATCATGTTGGTGGGGTACTGTATGTTGCGACGTCAGCATGCTGCCAAACAAAAAGCTTGCAGTGGGCGCATTCGGCTAGAGGTGAGTTAGCAGGATCCACTACCTGTTAGGTGGGAGGTGGTTAGTCCTTGCTGGGTATCCACTACAGCCCCGGGGGGAAGCTCAGGGGTTATGTGGCGCATCGTGTGCTGAGTTTCGGAAGAGTGGGAAGAGGAAGGGACATCCCTTGACACGGTAGCCGTCGAGCCGTGACCTAAGCGTTTCATGCATTCTTCCAGCTCCTCGTGGGTCACCTCTCTTTCCTCAAATTCGCCTGGACCTAAGATGACTCGCTTCTGGACCACCCGTGTCACATGAACGTTTCCGGCGGAATCCACCACACGATTCTCTTCCTCGTGCACACCGGAATCGAACTTTTCCATATATTCTTGAAGAGCGCGATCGGCATCCGGTCCACGGAAAGTCACCTTGCGAACTTCAGCCGGCATTTGCACGGTGCGTCGGATGGTATGCGAAAATTCGCCTCCATCGCCTGTCTCTACCAGCTCAGTCACAAAAGGTTTGCCTTCTGAGCCGTCCTCAAACCACACTCCGGACATGGCTGCGGCTTCCAACGTCTCAGTGCTCGACACCATGGTGTTCGAGCAGCCACTTGTAAAGCTAGACGACATGACAGAATCAGTCTCATATTGGTACGTGGCATGTGTTCCTGTCGAACTGGACGGCTCTAACGAATCAGTACTGCCAAGCATAAGTGGGTCCATGCCTGTGCCACTCATGTCTTCCTTGCCACTGGAGCTGAAATCTCGGCCGCTGGAGCTGCTTCGGTCAGCACCTGAGCCTGTTCCAGACAATCCTGAGAAGCTTTTACCCTGCAATGAAGCGTCTTCGTCGTCGACCGACTCACTGACCATGCGTTCCCGAGTCGTTGATAGCTCCAAAGAGTCCGAGGAAGTTGCCATGTGACTATGGTCAGCTAGAAGTTCAATAGAATCAGTCATCATGTCAGCACCTGCCCTCGATTGAGCTTGCATTTCAATTGAGTCCGCGCTCGTAGTCATCTGCTTACTGTTTCTGACCTCCAGCGAGTCGGTGCTAGTGATCATGGCGTCTGCTTTAGGCGCACGTAAGTCGAGAGAGTCTGAACTGATGACCATCAAACCAGTAGGATCGTCCAACTCGAGATCGGGGACCATGGCAGCTTCTTCGAGCGAGTCGCCTCTGCCGTATGATTCGGCTCCTCTTGGCGGAATGCGGACTTTCTTGCCATCAACAAACTTCTCGACATTTGTCTGCGCTTGCCTGATGATTTCATCGATCTCGAACATGCGTTTCTCGTAGTCTTCCGAGTCGGAATCGCCCATCGTCTTAAGTCCAGTGGCAGACATGGTTTCGCAGCTCTCTGATTCGGAAACCTGGCTTTCGTGTCCCTCGTCGATCTGAGTGAGAGCCAGTTCTTCAACCGTTGCACGCTTTTCGATTTTGTCGGCTTCAACGCATGCTTTCTCCATATTCTCAAATTCTTTCAAGGAAGCTATCGAGATATCGTCTCCATGGCCATGGCCAGGTCGTTTATTAGCTCCATTTAGAGAGTCTTGTGAACCAATCATCTTTTTGCGCGCGCTGTCCATCGCGATTTGTTGCTCTAGATTTTCAAATTCCTGGAGAGAGCTCATCGATACGTCGTCGTGATCTCCCGATCGCGTAAAGAACTTCTTTCCTGCGAGCACGTCGTACTCAGGCGTGCTGCTCAAGGACTCTTTGACACTACCGAAACTACCAACAGACTGGTTTTGGCTACTTAGACTTCCAATTTTGCTACTGGTTGCCATCTCGTCTTCCTCTTTGATATCTTCCAGGGGACCACGCTCAAAGTCCATCTCGTATGCGTAAGTGCCACCGCTCACCGGAGCTGGCTGCTCACCTTGAAATTGTAATTCGACCCACTTTTTGCTTGCCTCAAGCTCAGCTTCCGCCTCAGCCTCAAATTCAGCTTCAGCGCTGATGTCATACGCTGGAATATCCAACTGAGTCTCGCCTTCAGAATCAAATTCAAAAGGGCCTACTTCTTCCTCACGCCGTGCGTTGTCGGGATAGTATTTTAAATCCATCAAACGGGTAACGGGAACTGGAGCAGGACCAGGTGGAGAATCTTCATCCGGCACGGCTCTTTTATTGACAGGGCATCTCTGGCTGATTTTGATGCCTTTGCCTTCGTCGTCCTGTTCAGCTGCTTCTTTGGCCACTTCCTCGACAACGACGAAGTCGTCTCCTTCCGTATCGGAGAAGGCTTGTTTGGACTCTCGTGAATCTTGCATGAGTAATTGCTCAGTAACGTCGGCCTTCTCTACGAGCTCGAAAGACTCACTTGTGGGAGACTCGACCTCATTCCGTTCTTCCTTCACCTCCCGGGATGGGACGGAAGGGTGTCCAGTTCGTACTACGTCGTCGACGTTTTGAAATTCGCCTGCGTCTGACTTCCTGCTTTCCGACACAGAAGCTTGCAGAGCTTCCTGCTCCTCAAGATCCAAGTCTGGGTACTGGAAATCTCTATCGATTAAAGGGGCCATATGCTGAGTCACAGTTATGTCAGGAATAGGTGCGGGTGAAATGGCTTGTTCCTGCCGCCTACGAGCTGCTTCCTCTAACATACGTTCTCGCGTTTCCAGCTCGATTTCCTCGGAATCTCGATCCTCCGGAATCGTGTCAGGAAGGACCGAATGAAGGGCTGGCGAGTGGTGAGGGACCATATGAAAAGCCGCCTCAGCCTCCGCCGCTTCGTCCTCATGGTCTGACGCGACCTGTTCCCAAGTGCTGCAAGGCTTTTCCCTCATGGGACTTACGTGCGCAGCGTATTCGACACATCGAGTGAACGCGCTACTGTACTCTATCTCGAGCTCAGTTACGCTCGCCAACGCTTCCGAAGATACCTCGGGAGTTTCGTTCTTCAGGTCGCACTGGTCCTGTGGTTCTGGTGAAAGCGGTCTTTCAATTGGGTCATCTACGGCTTCAGACTGCTTCAGTAAATCGGCAAGCTCAGAGTCAGGCCGATCATCTGAAAAGCCTGAAGATACTGGCCGATGTCCTTCAGAATCGGATTTACTAACTTGTGAATGGGGCCGACTGTTATCTAACAGCTCGATATCAGTCTCGATCTCTTCCGAGTGAAGACGACTAAAATGCAAAATTTCTTTTCTTATGTCAGTCTCGGCGAAGCGCTCCAAATCATCTATATCCTTTTTTTCGTTGTGCTGCCTCTCTTTAAAGGTAAGGGAAATGTGTGAGACATCAGGTTCGGGTGATTCAAGAGATAATTCTTTGAGGTTAGAAAGTTCTTGAGGTATTTTCGGCGGCAAAATTGGCGTGAAGTTACTTGTACTCTCGTTCCTTCTGTGGGATCTTCTTGGGGGCTCAACTGGCGGATGTGACATTTCAGTAGGACCATTTCGCTCCGCTGAGCCTCCTGTTTGGCCAGATTCGGAAGTTACCTGGGTTGAAACACTCTGGACTCCGTTTTCATCGACAGTACTAGTCATTAGTGTTACTGCTGAAATTTCTCCCTCTGCCTTTGGAGTGCAGGTAGCAGTATCAACTTCTGTTGACCGCGGAGGAGGCACAGGGGTGGCTGCAGTCTCCTCGCGCGATTCGGACGAAAGACTCATCTGCTCCGAGGTAGCCGACACAGTCAAGCTAAGCTGTTCTGAAGTTGCTGAAGCGTCCATCTTATCGGATTCAGCGTGGGACACTTCAATGACGGTCCTATTGGCTTGTGCCTCCGAAGCGCTCGACAAACTTATGCTTAGCACGCTACCCGAGTCGTCAATGCTTGAGGTGAGCTTGTCATCGTGACTCTCTAACGAGGTTTCGGACTTAACGTTTTCGAGCTGTCGAGGTTCAGGGTAAAAAGTCATTTCGTGAGAACGTTTCATGACCATCGGTATTTCTTCATCGTCCGATCCCTCAGCTTGAGCCTTATACTCCTGGTCTTCTTCGGAAAGATCTCTCGAGAAACTTGATATGCAAAACCCGAATTGAGATTTTGCCTCACCGCGGATGACATCGGCTGGAATGTCAGTGTCGTAGGGCTCGAGAATGCGTCTCTCCATTTCATCGTCCATAACGATTAGAGAAAGACCCTCTTCCATGTCTCTCTCCAGGTCTGTGGCTGATGGCACCAGAGTTTCGGACGCTTCGCTTGACACTTCCACGCTCGCCAAATGGCCCGAGCTCTCCGAGTCTAGCGATTTCATCGATTCTCTGGAGCTGAGGGAGCTGACTGCAGTTTGGTACTCTCCGGAGGTAGCGGAGCGAGCTGAAGCTACAGCTGATTCATATTCTGACGATCCCGTCGTGCCAAGTCCGGCGGAAAGCAAGTTCTCTAGGTCCGAAGAGCACGGGCGGCTGTACGATTGCTCGAATGAACAGTAGTGGCTTTCACTGGAGCTCGAATACGCTTCAAAATCAGCCCCTGATCGCCTGTCCGGCTTTAAATTTGCGCTACCGCTTTTTTCGCCAGAACTCGAAGATTCGCCATCAGTCTTGCCGTGTCGGCGGAGCACAGTATGCTGCTCAGCGGTATCTCCTCTTCCCGATTCCCTTCCTCCAGCCGGGGATTTGGCTGATTCATCCTGAGAGGATGACTTCTGCGATTCAGTACTACTGGCACGTTGTACCTCTACCTCGACAGCCTTCCCATCCCTAGCTTGAGCTATTTCCTCGGCTTGGATAAGCGTTACAGATTCTTCGCGCTTGTTCGTACTTTCTACCGCGACTCTGCTGGAAGACGAATCAATACTTTTCCTTTCCGGTTTAGGCGGTGGAGTCTTTTTTCCGTTACTGCCTATACTTCCTGTGCTACCCGTCGGAGACCCTTTCGACGGTTTGAGCTCTGTTGCGCTATCTTCCCTTTGGAATTCTTCCATTCTTCCTTCCAAAGTTCGCTCTAATGTAACACCCTTGAACGCAAATTCAGAGGGTGATTGTTTGATTATTCGTTCCTTTTGTTCTTCAATGAGCTCTTCTTGAGCCGCACCGAGTGATTGTCTAACTTCTTGAAGAGTCTTTTCCACGACAACAATTTCGCCTTGTTCCTCAAAAAGAGTCTGAGGCTTTCTCTTCTCAGGCGATCCTAATTTCCGGTGTGATTCTTCAGATTCCTGAATCACAAAACACTGTGACCTTTTTTGAGCAGAGTCAGATTGAACTGGTTTTGATCCTTTTGGCAAATCAGCCTTTTCGTCGTCATAAGGAAGGACACTGCTCAGCTGGTTGTGCTCTCCGATCGTGGCAAGAGCAGTTTGGCTCTCTGAAGGAGAAAGATCAGTCTCGACGACGCTACTTCTAAGGTCCTCGTCTGTGATTTCCATGCTCGAGGTTGCTGTATCCGTCCGTGAAAATCGAAGGCTTTGCTCCCGCGTTTTTTTGCTCATCACAGACTCCATGAGCTGAATTTCTCTTTCTTCTAAACACTTTTCTTTGGCTAGTTCCCTGATACGCTTGGCAACTTCGTCTTCTTCCTCCTTTTCTTGAAGCGGCGCTCCAATTTCTAATGATGGAGCGCGTCGAGCGACTTCTTCTTCAATATCTTGGACTAAGACTTCAGCTACTTGGCGTGCTTCCTCCTCAGTCATCGTTGGCGTCCTCGCGCCATATTTATTTTTATCCCTTGCATGCATATCTCCATTTTCTAAAATCAAGCACCTTGGCTGGCAGAAGTCTGGAGCAAATTCTTGGCCCTGAACATCTCCCTGGTCTTGCACTCCTACTTCCCAAACGGTATCTTGAATATTTTGCTGAGGTTGGAACATGGAATGGTCACCGGCAATGTAAGGATGGTCCTCAGGTGTGACGTCCGATTCACACTGAGTGTCTTCACTTGAGCTTTGGCTTCCAGGTTGGTCACTAGGAAGGCGAGCGATTGTCTTTCCAACGACACACATAGCTCTTCTTTCTTCCTCAATCTCAATTGCCTTTATGTCTTCGTCCAAATCCCGCGACTTTTCCGTGTCTTCAGTCTCACTTTTATCTACATGGACTTCTAAAGAATCCGATGGTTTGGATATACTTTCACTCTTATATTGCATTACCTCAGCCAATTTGGTGCTTGCTATGTGCGTTCTGGCAAGGCTTTCCCGGCGAATTTCAGTGGCTGTTTGAGCAAGATCGGATACTGGTGCGGTGGCGACCGACGGCCCGCTTTCGGGTGGCACTTCGCTCAAGCTTTCAAATCGCGTCTTCAAATCTCTTACGCCTTTCCATTCTTCGATTTCCTCTTCGGGTTCTTCAATAACATGCTGCTCAGCTTGATGAAGGACAGTGCTTTGGATTAACTCCTCCTCTTGTGTCATATCCACCGAATGGAGAGTTTCGAATACAGCTGACCTCTCTTCTCGCACGATTTCTTCTCGAGACCTCGATCCAATGGGTTCAGGGGCTTTTGTGGGAGTTTGCACTTCGGGTAATGCCTTGTGCTCTTGAGGCACCTCTTCTTCGAGCTGTTTCATAAGGTTCTCTACAACAATATCCTTTCTAATTTGTTCCTCAAAGAACTGCTTTCGGGACTTCACACTTGGGTCTGAAGACTCTCCCGCTGGCAAAGATATCGACCTTTCAAAAACAGTTTTTCGTATGGCTACGGGGGGAGGTCTCTCAGTGTCAACAGACATAGTCTTTTCCGGCTTTCTTCTATGATAAGGTTGCTCATCGTCCTCAAACCCATCATTTTCTATACCCTCTGTGTTAGCCCCATATTTGGCTAAGTACTCTGCCTCCGAGTCAACACTTTCAGTTATGGACACCGGCCTTGATCGTGAAGCTGGGAGAATGGTTCGGGGAGCTGGCGCCATTACCGGTGCCAGAACGTCGGGGTCCATGGTATCAGAGGATCCCGACGTGGACATTCGCTCCCAAAATTTTTTACGGTCTCCATAACTAGGGATATCTTCTTCAATGCCTGGCTCTACGTCGCGGTCTTCGGGCTTATCGTGAGGGGGATGTCCTCGGGGTGTTGGAAGTGGATGGGATTTGAGGGGCTGCACCACCGATCCAACCCGTCCGACATCCAACTCGCCTGCAAGGCGCCTGCTGCTCTCTAGAAGAGAGGGGAAGCCACACAACAGTGTTAGAGTGTTAGCTTTTCCGACCCACCCAATGTCAGAAAGCCCTTTAAAATGGCTCAAAAGGTCCCAAGTGGCTTCCCGAATTCAGTCATGCAACACGATTGTTAGCATTGTTACAGCAAAACCAAACCAACTGTCCGCAAGGAGAGAAACACAGCCATTAGATGATTTGACATTAGTTATACTGGAAACAAGTAATTACTTCTAAACAGTCGTTCGAATTTGGGCAATATTGACAAACAAGTATATGTGAAGTTACGTTGTATGCTTGCTGCATGCCTGATTGGCACATATGCATCATAAGGTACGCAACTTAGGTTTTCATGCTGTAAGTTAAACAAGATAAATCTGCGGACACAAATAATAAATTTAATAGAAAGAGCTTAGTCGTTCCATATGGAAAGTTCAAAAACAGTTCCTAGATATGATACCTTTGGGTTGAAAAATGTATCATATTCTAAACGGACCACATCCTTTAGATAGCCAGACTAATATAAAAGCTATTGACTGAGAGCATCCTTTCTAAAAAAATGATATTTACTAGTCCGGACGGTTTGGCCTTCTTCTTCGATAACTATAACAGGGCCCTTTTTTATTTCTTACTGTAAGAACTCTTTGCTTCGTAATGATAAACGAATAGGTACATTGCACGCTTCGAAAGGCACGCTAAGCTCTTACTATACAAAATTGCCGAAAAAAACTACCAACTTAAAAATCGTCCCTCACAGAAGTCTTCGAATAAAAAAAGAAAGAAAAAAAGAAAGAAACTGCTACGTCACCACAAACGGCAACAACTGCAGCGTTTAAAATGTAACGAAATCTCGCGTTTCGCTGATTTGCATCTGTAAGCTAGCGCTTAAAACTATAGGGAAGCTTCTGTCAGGGACTTCGCAGGGCTCCTTAAAGCTCTTAAAAAGGAAACACATTATCTCACTATCACTGTAACAAGAAGCAGATTATTTACAAGTCGTATGAACGTAGGAGATGCGTTCCATTACGTGCCAATTCGGAACACGTAAACTTGTGCGTTTGATCCGCCGACAGAGCAGAGATCAACTCAACGCTGTTCTCACAGTAGTGTTAGCAACAACACAAAACCTTCACTCTGTAAAAAAATAAACGAAACGCACAAGCGGAGAGAGGCTTAAATGCTACTTGGTTCGGTCCGTTGTGATGCCATCATGCTGGATGAGTCGATGGCGACCCCAAGCTAGGTACGGTGTGACGGAATGCGCGATTACCTTTCTCTCCCAGAGGGGTCTGGTCCAGGGGAACGACGGACCTAGCAGGGATTCGTCGGGCTACGCACAGGTGGCGATTTCGAACGGCTGCAAACGCGATAGGAGGGGACAGCTGGGCTAAGAGGCGCTCGTCTGCCATACTACCCGAGCGGAGGGTAGGTCGCACGGGTGCTTGGGGTTCATCGTCACACTCCAAAACAGATAGGTCGAGACGGTCAGTGTTATCCCAGTGTGACAGAGGCTCACCGAGCAGGAGGGCAACCTCACCTCTGGGCATTTCTCGGTGGATGGAGGGCTCTTGAGTCAAAGGCAGACCCAACTCTGTCAGGGATAAACTAGATGCCCGGATGGGTCGGTCGTCAAAGCTCCAATATACGGACGTAGGGTATTGCGGGGTCTCATCTTCATCTTCACTAGTGCTGGGCAGGGTCGGTGACATCCGATTATGATGCGTAATAGTCAACGTTGGGGTGATAAAGGGGTTGGCCGCCAATGCTACAACCAACAACACCGTATTGGCGTCAGCGGTCGCTGCTAATAAAGTGGGAAAATTATTAACTGGTTTTCCGATAGCCAAAAATGGCTCTGATCCACTGCTTAAAATTCACCTCGCCATGATTCTATGCAGTACACATAAATCTCTACACACAACTAGTGCTAACCGAGTTAATGTAAAATTATACCCAATTTACCTATCACAAAGTGCTTATTGAATATTGACGCCACAAAAAACAAAGCTTTGTGAGCAAATCTTTGATTTGAGATATCTTATATCTACATTAAATGCATGCGAACGACACACCTATCAAACGGAAACGTGTAAGGAAAACGTTATGAAAGCACTTATGTGTATGTTAGATCCTTGTCTTTGACCTGTATCAGAAGGATATTTTACGAGAAAAGAACTAAGAGCACGAGCAATATGTACAGTATTTCGAAGCATGGATGCTCAAAGCCTTGGCCACCCGCTTCACAAAGCATTTATGAGAGCCGACCCCACGGGAAACAAGCAAAAGACTCGATTCGGAACAGCCATAGGACCGCAAAAGGAGCCGACAGAATTTGTCGATTTTCGCACAGGGCGGGCTATTTTTTTGTGAATTGCGGTGACTAAATATTGGAAACGACACATCTAGGACAGACAAGAGTGTTCGTGGCTGACATGCACTTATTACACATAATGTGGGGTGTGTGGGGTCGTGTCGCCGCTTCGAACCGCTTGGGACGTGTTGATATGAAATGAGCCGCAAAGCGTGTTTGGTTCTGAAGGCACACACACCACGCTGACAGAAGCAGCAGCACTCAAGCTGTGTACCTTCAGGAGAATCGTCTGTGTCTGGATCTCTCGAGTCCCAATCAGGAGACGCACCTCCTTCGTCCAGCAGCTGTAGATACTGCTCTTGCGACCCTGCCATTTCCTCAGTAGACAACTGAGACACCATTCGTTGGAAATCAGCGTCCCGCTCTTCCAGAGGCAAGGTGTCACCCTGAAGTGTCTGAGACGCCATGCGCTCGAAATGGCGCTCGACCCTACGAAGTTTTTTCTCCTCTCGCGACACATCGCGTTCTTGAGACCCCTCTTTGCTATTCGAACTACCGGCACTAACTGTCGTCGTTTGGGTTATGGTTTTTGTTGATTGGGGACCTTCGCGGACCTGGGTGGTCGTCACGGAAACAGGGTCTTGGCTTTTCAATGCACTGGAAGCGAGATCGGCTAGAATGGCCAATTCGTCTTCTCGGCTGGTACGCTCATCTTGGAAGTTTGATGGAACCGGTTCTAAAGGTACGTCGGGGGACGAGTCTTGGGAGTCCATAGACCCAAGCTGGAACTTGACTTTGTGGTGCTCTGGTGACAGTTTGTGAGTTGTCTTCGGTGGAGTCGCACTTGTGGAATGTGACGTAACAGAAAGGATCTCCGGAGACGAGTTGATTCTGTATCTATCTTCTATTTTCTCATCCACGGGTTCGGTAACAGTGTAGGGAGTATCCTCATCAGATGAATCATCAATGCGCGTGTTAGTAACATCGACTGGGAACGTTCTCTCCTCCCTAGACCTCCTCTGAGACTGAGTTCGTCTGGCCAAGGTCGGCGTCGTTACGTAAGAAACTTCTTTCGTTTTCGACTGACTTGTTGATACGTCCTCACTTACATCAATGACTGACGACTTCGCTGGTGACGCTCTCTTGAAGGTTGTGACGGTCACAGTTTCTTTCACTGACACTTTTGGGGTATTTTTTAGGAAATCCTCGTCAAGAAATGAGCCAGACTCTGACATCTGGTCTGAGCTGCTTAGTCTTGACATGCCAGGCGAGCCTAGAACAATCGTCTTTTCTGTGATAGTGACAGCCTGTTCGATTGACCCCTCTTTCGTTGGAGGCATTTTTCGGACAGTCGTTGTAATGACTTGCTCGGAATGGCCACCACTCCCAGATTTGGTCTCGACTATTTCACTGATTGTTTCTCCTACTGACGTTGGAGCTTCTGACACTTCAGCCGGGAAGCTGACAACAACGGAGTGATCACCAGTTTTCTGATCGAAGTTTCCTGAGCTAGAGGATTCAGGTTTTTCTGTGGTTCCTGTTGTCTTGGTCACAGTTGTATTCGGAGCATCTACGATTTGAAATGACGTGCTTGTTCCGGTAAATGAAACTTGTGGGCCTTTGACTGAGGATACTTGGGTTATTGTCGTCCTAGACATTTGACCAACCTGCGCTTCCAAAGAAGTTGGGGCTCCAGACGACGATTCGGCGGGAAAACTGACAACCCCGAATGGGTCACTAGATTTCTGGTCCATATCACGGCTTTCCTCTGAAACACCTATTGTTTTTGTAATGGTGCTGGTCGTTACTTTCGCCGTCTGAATAGGAGAGCGTTTTTCAAAGAACGATATTTCAGGGCTCTGCACCGATGTTACTTTCGTCACTGACGTGGTAGACGGTTGACTGGTAGGATCTCCTAGTGAAGCAAAAGCTTGTGACACTTCAGCTGGGAGGCTGACAACCGTGAATCGATCGCCTACTATTTGGTGTGAACTTTCTGGGATAGCAGAAACTGGCGTTTCTTTTGTGGATGTAGTCTTTGTAATTACTGTGGTGGTTTTCGTCGTTTGAGCGGGCATGCCTTTCTCAGTAAATGATGAATCAGAACTTTGGGCTGACGTTAACTTAGATACGGTCGTGGAAGTAAGTATTGATTCTCCATTTTCGGAAGTTATTAGTTTTCTTGCAGTTTCTGCTGGTACGGACGTCCCATTGGGCCGAGGAAGGGTTGCATCCGCTTGAGCTCCGCCTATAACAGCAGCTATCGGAAATTGATGTGTTTCTTTTGAGAGCGCCTCTGTAGTCGAGTTCACTGGAGTTGTTTTTACAGGTTGAGTTAAGTGAAGCCTTTCAGACTCCAACAGGGATGTTGTTGCTAAAATAGCTTCCGGTATACCGCTCATTAGGGTGTGCGTTTTAATTTCATCATCTTTCTTTTCTTTGGATGAGCCTTTTAGTATCTGTATGTCTTCACCTGCAGTCCGCAGAGGCAACTTCTCATCTGGCTTTGCAGTCTTTTCACCTGATTTCGCAGATTCACCCCCTGTAATGGTGGGCTTATCATCGACTTTCCGAGCCTTGACGTCGAAATTTGAATTCCTTTCATCTGATTTAGTAGGTTTTCTTTCTACTTTCGCCGGTATTTCCTCTTGCTTGAGAATTGTTTCGGAAATTTTGCCGTCGATCTGCGGCTTGATGCCTACCGTATGCGTCGTGATTGTTGAAGCGGAAGTTGGTCGCGAAACAATATTCTCTGTGCCTTTACCTGTTCCTTGTCCAACCGGTGCTTCCACCGATGGCGCAACTGTTGTCGGTACTCTTGTCTCAATCGCAGTAGTTTTAACGTGGGCGTTTTCTTGTGGCGTATCAAATGTGCCCTCTGGTTTGGGATACTTATCTTCTGATTTTACAATCCCTTTCATTTGTCTTGGTAAAGATTTCTCCGTCATACCTACAGCTACATCAGCTGGCGTGCCTTTAAGTGCTTCAACTGTTCCAGATGTATACGTTGCTTCTACTACAATTGTCTGGGACTTCCGTGCAGATGTATTAGGGTCATCAAGCCTTTTTTCATCATTGCCCGCTAGTTGATGCTTTGCTGCAGGGGTAGGCTCCGAAGGCTTCCCCTGCTCCATGCTTGATATAGTCGTAGGTTCCGTTCGGCTTTGAATTCCTTCTATATTGCCGGTAGAAGTCACTATTTCCAGTTCAGGTCCACTTTTTCGTTGGATTCCAGCCTTTTCTTGGGAGATTTCAGCCTTTCCTTGAGACGCAACAGCGGTAAAATCAGTCTCAGAAAGCGGTTTCCCACTCGGTTTGCATCCTGGTTTTGGAGCGACAGAGTCCGTGCTAAGAAGGGATGTTGAATGAGCCTGTTCAACGTCGATGAATGACTTTGTTACTTCGACGGAAACCTGTTTTTGGAGTATCGTGGGCTCGGTGAAATCTTCATCGCTCATTTGGTCTGGCGCTCTAGTTTTAATTTCAACATTCTGCTCATTTTTTTGCGTTTTCGACCCCGTCCTAGGTTCATCTGTTTTTACTTTCGCGGTGATAAGTTGGGGTTCTCTTCGTTGTCCGATATTCGGTTCAGTAGTTTCCGTGAGTGTTTCCACTTTTTGTGGCTTTACTTCGGTTACTGTCGTTGTGACTGTAGATAAAGAAGTTGATCCAGTAACGATTTTCTCAGTGCCAGTATCTGGTTTTGCAGATGTTTCGGCCGACGATGGTATAAGTTTATCTTCTTTTACATCGACAACGGCCGTTCGGACGCTCTTTTCCTCATGTACAGTCTTTTGAGCTGCAGTCAAAAGCTCAGATATCAATGAGTCAATTTGAAGATCTCTACCCTTTGAATCTTCTTTAGTTACCTCTACATCCAGTTTCTTTTGAGCGCCTTTGCCTGGGGTTTTATCCCTACCTTCAGGAATATCATATTGTACCTCATGTTCAGCTTTCTTCTCAACTTCCTTGGTATCCTTTTCCTTTTCAATATCTTTGTTGCTTTTTTCTTTCAAACTTTCCCTTGTGTCTCCCCTTTTTTCCGGTTCTCTAGTAGCCTCCTTTTGGCCGCTACCCTTCTCGCTACCCTGTCTCTGAACACTCTCCACTAGGACCTTATCCTTATCGCCTCCCTTGGGGTCTCGCTTCTTCTCACTAGACGGGCCATTTTTATCATTCTCACCACTTCTGGAATCATTTCTCTTTGGACTATGCATTGAATCCCGCTTTTTTAGACCGTCTTTAGTGTCCCTCCTCGGACTATCCCTTGAATCCTGTCTTTTTACTCCATCTTTGGAATCCAGCCTATTCGGACCGTCTCTGGTATCTTTCCCCTTTTCACTGCCTCTCGAATCCTGTTTTTTAGGACTGTCCTTTGGGATTGTTTCTTTCTCGTTGCTCTTCGAATCTTGTCTCTTTGTAGTCTCTTTGGGACCTTTCCCTTTCTCAGTTCCTTTCGCCTCCTGTTTTTTTGGAGAATCCTTAGGAACCTTGTCCTTTTCACTTTTTTTCAAGTCCTGTTTTTCAGGACTGACCTTAAGGGCCTTATCTTTTTCGTTACCCTTGGAATCTTGTCTTTTTGGGCTATCCTTACCTTTTGACTCTTTCTCCATTTCTCCCTTGGAATCTTGCCTCCTGGGACTGTCTTTGGCGTCCTGCTTCTTTTCGCTTTTCATCGCTTCTGGTTTCTCTTGTCTCTTAGCATCCTCTCTCTTGTCACTTTGGTTGAGGTGTGGTTTCATTTCTTCTTTGCCATCTCTCTTCTTCTCACTTTCCTTAGTCTCTGGTTTCTTTTGACTCTTAGCATCGTCTTTCTTTCCGATGCCCGTAGGCTCCGGCCTTTTTTCTTCCTCAGTCTCTTTCTTTTCGGCCACCTTTAGGTCTACTTTCTTAGCCTCCTTCGAGTCTTCCTTCTTTTCGCTTTCTTTTCTCTCCAATCTTCCCTGTCCCGTGGCTTTCTGTCCCGTTTCCTTAGTACAACATTTCTGTTCTTGCTTACTGTCCTCTTCTTTTTCGCTTAAAACTTCCTTTTCATTGCTCTCGATTCTTTTTCCAGGTCCCTCCCTCTCCATTATGTCAATTTCTTTTTCGCTTTCTTTGGGGTCTTCTTTTTTCTTGGACTGTTTGGAGTCTTTTCCAAACGGATCTCTACTGGCTACCTTATCGCTCCCTGCAATCGCCTTGTTGCCTGCTTCCGTAGTATCTCTTTCTCTGTCACTCTCCGTTGGGCCTTCTTTCTTCTTAGTTTCTTCGCCTTCCACAATCTGCCCAATCACCTGAGTGTCATTCTTTGTTTCCTTGTTAGAGTCGCCAGCAATCGTCTTCTTATCTCCCTTGCAACTTTTTTCCGCTTTATCGTCTCTTACTCCAATCTTGGGATCTGCTCCTCGCAGCTCAACGGGTCCAACGATCCCGCCTTTTCCTGCGCCATGTTTTGGTCCCTTCTTCATTTCTGAGCAACTCGCCATTTTTTTGTCCCTTTCCTTCTCCTGAACTTGTGTACCAGCTTTCCGTTTTCCTTGTGGAGAGGAGCGCCCTTTATCTAACCCCTCACTTCCAGGCACTGCCCTATTTCCGAGTACGGCACCCGAACTAGTTTGCCTATCAACTTCCTTCGTTTTAATAATTGTTTGGGTAATAACCGGACCGTCTTTCGACCTACCGATATCTCCCGTCTGTTTCTTTTGACGGTCTAGGGTTGGCGTGGCGGTAGACTTGCTGTCGGTCGTAGTTAGTCCTGTAAGAATAACAGCAGCTGCACGGTACTTTTCCACACGATTTACTGAGAAGCTAAGGTACTACATAAACAGTCTTCATTCGTGATCTCAGATTCTGAAAACCCAAAGAACCGTAACATTACAGCACTGCAGCGCCAGCTGAAAAGAAAAAAATAATAAACGAATAGGACTGTTAATTTGCACACCAGACGTCTATACCACACTCACACCGAGGACAATCTAGGGTTGATGAGCGATGAGACGAGAATTTCAAACGTTATGAATGCATACGAAGATTTTAGTTCTAAAATATTCCCGGCGGCCGATTTGCGTCCAGATCTAAGTGACATTAGAAAGAGGAGAGTCACGCTTTGTGAGTGTAAAACCTGTCAACCCAAAAGCCATGCTGTGAGTGGCCCTGGCGCGCGTCTTACCTCCGCCCCGTCTCGGCTGCTCCAGAGAGTCGGTGCTGGGGTACCAGGTGCAGTAACTGGGACTAGGAATCATCGCGGTCGGGCTCACATACTGAACATCAGTATCGATATCGGCGCTACTTCTCGCATCACTAGCACCGGCACTCGGGTAGACATACTGAACTAGCGAAGCTGGAGGGGAAAATTCAAGCGAACGCGAATGCCTGCGCTGTGATGTGCCACTGGAAGAATACATCTCGGGACGGTCCGGAGGGGAATGCACCAAGACACGGCCAGAAAGGTCAGGGTCGTTGTTATTCGTATCACTTGAGTGGAGCTCACGGTGGCGCGTGCTACGTATTTCTATCTGATCTTTTCCCTCTTCCGTTGTCCTAACTAGTAACATGACACTACCACGAGGCTCATCTCCGTCTGACTCAGTACTCGACAAAGACGACACGCTACTTTCCTGTCCTTCTGGTGTATACCTTACATTGCGATACGCCCCCTCCCACCAGATATTCGAGCCGACTGCCACCGAATCCATCGACGCAGAATGAGCGGACCTAAGTCGTAAAGCGCGCGGAGGAGCCGGCAGCGAAAACCGCCCACAACGGGCCTCCAAATTCTCCTTCCTAATCAGTTCCTTTCGCAACCGCGCTTCCATCTTTTGAACATCCTCGACGAGCCGATCAATGCACTTTTCTAAGTCTTCCAAACTGCAACTATCCCTAGCCTGCAATGCGTGAACACTAGTATCACGAACAGCAACACGATGCGGATTGCCCTCCTCGCCACTCTCTGCCCACTTATACGATTCTAGTGCCTCGTAGTTCCTCGGAAGATCATCGGTCTGCTCGAAGTCACGATAGTTGTACCTTTCATAGCTAGGTTCGTAGACGGAATGAGAGTAGCAAGAGAGCACATTAGTCGTATCGTCCTCGAAATCGCTCTGACCACTATCCTGAGCTTGACTGTAATCAAACGGGCGATGGAATGACCTAGCCTCGTCAAGAAGACGTGCCGTTGGACCCAGTACCCAATCTGTCTCGCTACAAGATACACTACACTGTTCTGGATCAGGCGATCTCGGCGAATCCTCCTGATATGTAGTCACGCGAGCGGCCTCCTCCGGAATGTATGGTTGACTGTAAGTGTCTCTTTCGGGGCTGGTATCCAGCTCATAAATATCTTGGTCACTCTCATCATCATCATCATCCTGCTGGGTCGCGCGTTCAACCTGCGATAAAATCCTGCCAACAGTCGCCTCGAGTTCCTCCAATCGTAGACTCGCCTCTGCTAAGGCCGATAGATCACTTTCGTTTAGTAAAAGAGAACCGCGTGGGTGGTTACTGGGAGTAGCGGGACAAGATTGTGGAGCTGGACAGGAAAGTGGCAGCTCCGACTCTCTATCCCCCCTCTGCGGCCGCACATCTAAGAGCCACAACACCACAGTCAGTGAGAGCGAAACAGACAAACGCAGCCCCATCTTGACAACTCTACTGTAACAAGACCACTGAAAAAAATGGTTAAAACCTTAACCGCTAACACGATCCCCGCAAGGCTCGAAAACCTGCGATAAAATGAGTTTCAACTTATCGATACTGATTAACTAAGAATGTATGACATCTTGAAGACTGGGTAATCAAAATGCTCACATGACACAAGATGCACTCGTAACTGTGGCAAAGCGTAGTCACTGATGAGTTGAGGCTAATAAGCCCTGCCTAAGAAATAAAGCTATCGCGCCGAAGTTTTTGTCGAAGCAACACAAAGCCATTGTTATGCAGCAGGTTCACAAGATGTTTTTCAGTCCTGCAGAAGGTGAGAAAGACATGCCACTATCACCATTCACTGCTAATTAGTAGCATCATCACAGTAATAGCCTCCACCGTCAAAATGGTGGTCGCCGCCACAACCAAAAATCGTCGACTGGCTCAAAGGAGGCCAAATAAAGACTTTTTAACGAAATACAATGAAGACTCTTTAACGGAAGCACTACATTTTCTTATATGCCGTATCTTGATGGTACCCCGTAAAAGTTTCACATAAAGGGTCAGGGTAATTCTGTTGTATTCAGCCGCTTTTTCTTGAGAAACATCTAACATCAACAGCAACCCTAGGAAGACGTGCAGGGCAAAGATTGTTTCACTTAGTGAGAATAACACTTTTCTCACGCCACACAAACATCCTGACAAAAGGACCCGGGGAATACCGATTTGTCATGTGCTCATAGTAGGAGGTGTATGACACAAGTAGCTAAGGTGATATTAGCGCCGTATATACACAACCACACTTTGCATTTGAGGGTAGGATTGACTCTTCCGGTGTGAAACGAGTTTTTAAGAGTGCACTAAAAATTTAAGCCAATACAGCTTAGTGATGAAGCTGAGCTAGATTGAGATGAAAATTTAAATTTACCTAAAGAAATGTCTAACTATATTGAATTATTCAAATAAATCCACGGAGATTTCTATTTAATATACTAAATAGATCCACAAAGCACGGGTTCACGTATTCAAGCAGACTTTTTTTGTTACGCATCGTATTGATTCATTAAGCACGAAGCTACTCTACCTACTGTCACCCCACAATAAAATACACTCAATGTTGTTGGATAGACGATTTTTACGGTAATGCTTACTGAATGTAATTTGATCTTTACTCTCTTCTACAGATCTTGATTTATTAAAAAAGCTTTCGAGCTGTAAAAATCGTCTGTGTCCCTGCGCAAAAAATTGCACCGAGTTAATAGAAGCTCAGGAATACGCGCGCCCTTTGGTATCAAAACATATCGACTCTTTCACACCGAAATACCACGTGTAGGGAGCTATGTTAAGCTTTACCTGATTTCAAAATTAATAAATGTTCACTTACCTCCTAAGGACTGCTCCGAAGCGGCCGATCCTGTAAACAGAAAAGGTAGAAATTTACTTACTATCCCTCCACAGTTCTTGAGGCTCTATCTTAAAACACCAATCTTTTCAAAGCTAGACAACAAAATGGGTTAAAATAGCAAGAATCAGTTTGTGAGTTACAGCAGATGTTTTTGTACCACAAAAGTACGTTTATCTTCTCGCATACAAAATATCTCGCGATTAGATTTTTATTCAGAGAAATACAGTTTAACATAGCAACATTAGCCCATATGCAAATATGCATAGCCCATATGCACATTTGCATATGAGCTATGCATAACATAAGCCCATATGCAATATGCATAACATTAGCCCATATGCAACATAGCCCATATGCAAAGCAAACACGAGCGGAACAATCTATGAAAACACTCAGCGCTGCTAAAAATATGAAGATAAACTCGATGAAATAACTTGAACATTATACGTTAAAGCACCCAATCAAGTAACTTTGACTTGTTATAGATTGAAAACAAAGCATTTAAACCTAGCAATTACAGATCAATTGGTCACGTCAATATGAGGACGCGACGCTGTCAACAACATGAAGATCAAAAGCATAGCGTTCGAAAGAATACATTTACATGCGTATTTAAGTGCTAGTCTCAACTAGCTGTATTACATCGCGAAAGTGAACGAAAAATACACATTACATGGTATCAAGACTACGAGTTTTTTTTAGCGATAATGATCAGGGGGCACACCAAACTGAATAGCATACAAGTAACTACAATGACTCAAACTAAGGGCTGGGTGGGGTGTGCATTAGTTTTGTTATGTGTTCGGGGGCCCGATAGACCCAATATTTGTCTTGGGGAAACTAACGCATATATTCAACTGTCTGAGCTAATCCCAAAGTGTTTTTGGATGTTTTAGGTACCCGTCACCAGAACGTTTGATTCACAAGGATTACCTTCGTTTAATCTGGTAGGTCGTCAGACAAGTCCATGTCACTTGCGAATTCGATGCTTAGTACAGGCGATGCAACGCTGAATGAGTGTCATATATTTCGAGAAAGAGAAACTGAGAAAATTTTCGAAACATTCATCCTTGGTATACGTCAACATCCTGAACATTTCTGTGAGAGGATCTACAACCGCTCATTGTACATGAGGCAAGACTCCAGTTTTATGGACACAGTGGTAAACGTTGATTTCGCCAAAGTCTACGATAGTTCGCGAGGAAGCATTTAAAAGCACAAATATGGACGTCATGTGTGAGGGTCTTGCAACTGGCGCCCAACATGGATATCTCGAACAGCAAGGATCAACAGTACTGAGGTGAAGTTCGGTCCTGTACATATTGCGGGAAGATAATTCAGGGCTACTTCGAGGACTGGTTAAAAAAGGGGGGCTGAGCTCGCAGTACCTTCAGTCGTCCCATTGGCGCCAAACTTCATCGAAAGATCATGATCCTCTTTGCCGAGGCAGACACATACGGATGTGGCCAGTTCCGGAGGGTCACGGGACGCCATGCACACACACAGCTCCGTCTCTTGATCCAGAACAGCCATGCGGCTAGCGACTGAAATTGCCTCTTCCTCTGAAAAGTTGATATCTTCCACGTCAGTCACACCTTCCTGAAGTACCGGACCTTTAATATGAAGAGCCTCTTCCGTAAAGTCAGGGTCAAATGTTTGGGCATTGGTAACGTAGACCACAGACTGCTCGCCGTCCGGGAGCTGGATATCCCCGAATGAAAGGCGGTGACCTCTTGAATCTTCTTCGCTGGCAGAAACAGCTGTTTCGTCTTCTTCTGTATCAAACACTTCAATGCCAGAAGTTTCTTTGTCAATGCTGAAACGCGATTTCATAAGATTGGCTCGCTCAGATATTTCGTTTCGGGCTTCGGCAGAGAAAGGACCATCTCCCTCAACTGTCGTTACAAAGTTTATTTCAAGTTCATGCAGGCACTCCGGCGTCACTGCCCGTTCAAGACTTTTTCTCCGTTCGACTCCTTCTTCGCCTTCGTCGGTTATTTCTTCTACATCGGTTTTGTCGCCGAGTTGTCCACTTTCAACCGTGAGTAAAATTTGGCTTGGCATTGGTACTTCACTTACAGAAAATCCATGCGGATCGGTGTTTTCAAAGTCACTCACGACGATATCTTCTACATCTGACACACCGAGGCTGGACACCTCGATAGTACTTTTCGGTTTCTTCACGTTCTTTGACTTAGACTTTCTTTTCTTCGAGCCTTTGCCCGGGATATAAACTGTTTCAGTGTCCGTTGTGGGTTCTATAAGCGTTTCTCCAACCTTTAACCTCTTCTTTTGTAGTTTCACTACATCACTAGATTCGACCACACTACCTTCGAATTCAGGAATGTCAGGTGTATGCGGGTAGGGTATATTCTCTTCTTCGCCGGAATCGTCCACCTCTTCAATGTCGGTGACAGCCCCTCCCATTTCGTCATCCGGAACTGAAAGCCCGAGAGGTTCGGCATCTCCGAGAGGCAGGACGACCTCTTCAGGGCAACCGTTTTCTCCTTCAGAAACAAGTGTAAGTTGGCGATGGGGTTCCGGAATACAATCTTCACAGTCCTCGCTTTCTGGTTCTGGCGTCTTTGGACGAGTATAATCTTCATCGTCGAAGTTCTCCACGTCCGTCAGCGGAGCTGGGCTACTCTGGGCATACAGGGATCGACCACTAGCGTCAGAAACCTTTGATTCGGAACGGGAATGCCCTCCAACTTCGTAGGAGTCTGATTCCGAGTCTACGTCCAGGCCAACGTCAGACGAATCTTCATCTGCTCTCTGAAGAGTGATCTTAGGCACTGTAATTTTTTTTATAACGACCGGTAAATCACTGGGAGAGTCCTCTGAATCCGAGCTTTCTCCCGTCGCGGTGCTCTGAGAGCTCTGTGAACCAACTATTCTTAAAGAGTGTTTCTCTGATACAGAGCCACAACAATCAGCAACTTCATCCAATGGAACTTTCGCATCAGGGTCAATTTCTAAGTCCTCAACATCAGTCAACGCTGAGGCACCGCCAACTTTTGGACTAAGATGCAGATACCGTAATTTGTCGGTAGCGGTTGCGTCCTCGATATCTGACAAATTTATATCCTCTACGTCTGTGTCCCCGGAAAGTATAGGGGCACTTCCCTCTGCCGGAGTCACAGATATATACACTTTAGACGAAGTATCTGGTATGACATCAATCTCTCTATCTTCACGAGCCTCTTCTGTGGCCGACAAATCGACATCCTCAACATCAGTTGCTCCCAGGAGAGCATTTTCCCTCTTGATTCTGGGCGAACGCGAGCGTCGCTTTTGTTTCTGTTTACCAGATAAATGGCGCTGGCCTTCGTCTTCCGAATTCGATACATCACTTTCGTCACCCTTTCGGCTTGCGTGACGTGAAGATGGTCCTGGAGATAGAAGACGTTTCTTATGAAGTTTCTTACTGCCATGGTGTTTTTGCCTAGGAGGTTCTGGCGTTCCAGACGGGGTGACGGCAGGGGAAGGCGTCCCAGAAAGGCTTCTTTTGACCTTCTCCGATATGTCAGTAGCGTCTCCTGTCCACATTAGGGCTTCAATCAACGTCAAACTTTGTTCGTCATAGCTGTGATCGTTGTTTTCAGCACTACCATCGGAATCTACAAAATCTTCTAGGTCGGTGGTTCCTTCACGCATCTGGATGGGACTGAATAGAGAGTCAGATGCTAAACGATCATCGCCCTTTGTATCTTTGTTTTCATCCATATCGTCCAGGCTTTGAACAACATCGTCGCCTTCTTCGCAGTCTTCGACAGTCGCCGACACTTCTCGTTTTTCTTCATCAGAAACCTTCAGAGCAGTTTCAGCCGACATATCTGCATACGTTAAAGTTTCGAAGTCTTCCTTGTCAATGACGTCCAATGAGCAGTAACCTGTATCAGCGCTCTCCTGGCAGGGAACGTGTCGCCTTTTATCTACGTGACTCTCTTCATTCAATATGTTGGCAAGAGATAAAATCTCTTCGCCACCTTTGCTTTCCCACTTGCCTCCGTATGATGCTTCCTAAATTAGAATAAGGACATTAGCATACATGATCAATAATACAGTGGAATACATGAATACTTTTGTTACATCATAAGGCCTAGGAAACATTTTCACGGAACTCCAATGTAAAAAGCTAAATGCTGAGACTTCATCAAACCACCCGGATCAAACCACGGTAATAAAGAAGGAGAGAGAAGAAAGAAAATGAAACATGAAAAGTGAGTGCAGAGATACACATAATTTAATACGCATAAAAAAAGATCTTATACACGCATTAAGGGGGACGTTTTTCACAAAAGAAAATGTTTTAATATTCACGGTCAGTGACATGGTTAACATCATTTTAGCTCTCTCATTACAGCACTTCCAATTAAATATAAGGCATATACGAACAAATATTTCAAGTTTCTGTTCACCTATTATTATTCACGTTAGTTTGTGTGGCCATGAACTGGTAACCGAGTAAAAGATTGAGGTTATTTTAGCTTGGTGATCCAGCAAAGAATTACAAATGCAATTACGTTTGCTGGTTTGACAGTTCCAGACTCTGGGACGGTCAACGAAACCTGACAAACATTTGCGAGCCATGCAACATGCATCACACAGCAAAGCTCGATCAAACTAGTCCGATAAGCTGACTGTTGTTACCATGAAAAAAATTAGCAACGCCACAAGGGGATCTTTATACATACTTCTATTGACGATCGGTACCAAAATCCAACCCTATTCGAGTCCTAACAGGTGCTGTAAAGTGGCACTGTGGCTGAATGGCTTTAACTCTAGAAAAGAAATAGAAGTCTTGCAAATGATATAAGTGCAATCGGAATGACGTCCTACGGAAGCGGCCAATTTTACTAAAACGTTCGCTACGGGCATGCTTTATTGAGACGAATCTACTGTTGTTTCAAGTGTCGACAGACGGGCGCGGGACTGAGTCAGGTACTTGTACTGCCGCGTTAAACTGACGCGTTACAGGCGCATAAGCCATGCCACGACATAAAGCACTCTGACTCTGCGGGTTACCTGAAGGTAGGTTTACCGACACGCCCGCTGCCTCACTCTCGTAACGGAAAGAATGCCTCACTCGGGTTGGGCTGATGGCCAGCATTTCCAAATATGGGGAGAGAAGCTCTTGTGAAACTTGGCCATCGATCTCGTGCGATTCGAGCGGGACACGCACCGTTTCCGAAGTCGGTCGCTCCAACTCCAGGCTCTCGTCCAGCGATTGGTCTGTTTCGGTGATGGTTGTACTCTGGAACGTCGTGTCTGGAGAGAGCATTTCGGCGCCCGTCATGTCGGGAATCATGTCCAGGGCTCTTTTGGTCGGTTTTGGTGAAACGGACTGCGAGCGCCGCCGGCCGCTGCTAGTCTCCTGCTCGGACGAGGTTGTTGACGAGGGAATGGCCGTGGACTCGGACAAAGACGAGTCGGTCGTTGTGTCAAAAAACGACGCGTCAGTTTCGGGACGCTTGGGAGGTTCAAGAGAACCTGGTTGGCGGTACACAACTTCGATAGCGTCGGTCGATTCTACCGTTCTAGTGAAAACCTCGGACGTGAGCAACTGTGTTACCATACCGGATTGACCGCGGGCGAAGCGGCTAGGGCTGGACGGGAGGGACGTTTGAATGCGACGACGAATCGGCGAACCCGCTGAGTATTCGGCCTCGCGAGAGGACGGGATTGGGGCGGATGAGGCGCGACGCGCCGGCGGCTCGATGGGGCGCTCAATTTCAATGGCACTCTCGAGCTGGGAAACTTCGGACGGCTCGGGTGAGACGGTATCGGATATTATTATAGTTCGCGGTGAAAGGACGGGAGGCGATGCAGACTCGGACGACTCAGAAGGAGTTGAAATGACATGCCCGACTTTTGCGCTCCTCTTGGCGGATTTGGAAGAGGAAGAAGCGTCAGATTCGCTTGACTTGGACTTAGCCTTCGAACGCGAAGAATCTCGTTTTCTTAAAGTGATTAAAGAAGAAGGGGCAGAAGATGGGCCCGGCGTGTCTAGGCTCCTGCTACTTAATATGTCCTCAGGGTTAACAATCCCTGTAGAGCTAGTGCGTTTAGAGTACATAGACAAGGGTCTTGTTTTGGTTCTAGTTACTGTCATGGTATCTTTAGGTGTAGACCTCGTTACCATCTTAGAGCTACTGCTAGTAGAGGTACGTTGCAAAATGGTCTGTGACTTTTCTGGCTGAGAGTAAGATCGGCCATAGCTTGGCAAAGTCGACCGAAAACTGTCAGCTCGTTTAATATCGGTCACCTTCCGAATTTTCTCCACATCAGCGCTCTTCAGGTATGCCTTTTCGCTAGCTGATCTTGCTAGTGGAGAGTGACGAGTGTGAATAGGAGATGCGGAAACAGGTGAAGCTCTAGTCGGAGTACCTTCCCTTGAGCCCATCTTCCCTTCAAGTTTCCGATCTCTAGAAACAGTCGACATCATATAATGGTGCATCGGTAATTGACGGTGAGGGATGGGTTTCTCCGAACGCACTACGTGCTGCGTCTGCGTGACTTGCGTCTGTGCCGTCGATCGGATCACCGACTGAGAATATGGACTCACGTAAGATTTTTTCAAAGCCGCATCTGTGACATGAATTTTTGAAGACGTCACTGAGTATACCCTTTTCTCGGTATCAGAAAATCCACTGGCTTTCTCTTTAGACTTGAGAGGCTGTTTTGGGCTCTGCTGTTCGCTTTTTACTACCTGGCTACGTGTGCGCGTTGTGCCTTCGGAAGTAACTGTTTTAGTTTCGAGACTGCTCTTTACGGTTCTTTTATGCACGTCACTGTTCGTTGAAGACCTGAAAGTGCCCTTCCGCCGAAAATTAGAGTCTCGTCCCGATTCCGCAGGTTTCGATGCTCGTAACGCAGGGTCACCTTCGGGAATGGTGACTTGGAGAATATCATCAGACATCTGAATATCATCGGAGGTTATTTCAGAGCGCACTTCATCGGCGGAAGAAGTGACACTGGAAGCTGAGGCTTGCCGAGGCTCCTCAACCAAAGCTTCAGTTTCGTATGCCTTCTTGATTACCTCAACCTCTCCATCAGCTCCTGTAATCGTGGTAGTTGTGAATACCTTCGTAGTGACAAGCTCTGCAGAAGGCTCAACTGGTTGGTTTTCTGATTCAGTACCAACCGTTGTGGTTTCTTTAGAAAGACTGTCTACTTTGGTTTCTTCTCCGTCGCTGCTATACGACAGACCACAGCTCTTCTTAACACACGGTTCTTCAATAATTTCTTCCATCGATATAGAACGGGGCGGTATTGCCGGGACAAGACCCTCTTCCTCAACAGTTTCGAACTCTTCCAATTTCACTTCGGTTACTTCTGCTGGTTCTATCACAATATTATCGATGGGTCTCTTAACTACAACTTTCACGCAAACTGGTTCTTTGGCCTCAATTAACGCACCTTTCGGAGAGCAGGTCTCAGTTACCTTTGAATCAACTGTTACAAGCGAGGCCGGCGCGGATTGTGTTTCTTCAATCATAGAAACTAAGCGCTCTTCCACCATTTTCAGCTCCTCCTCTGACGTTTCAGGCATTGAAAAATCGGTACACGAATCTTCATCTCCAATGTTCACCACCTTATCTATCGATCCTTCTTGTCCCGACTTTTCTACATCTGCAGGCGAGTCAAAATCTTTCGACAACTTCATCGAATCCTGATCAACTTCGCTCGAAGTAGCGGACTCAGTAAGAGCAGCGGAACTGAAACTGATGTCTATAGAAGTGTGCGCTTCGTTAGGAATAGAGTCCTCTGACTTTCCGACTGATGAAGCCTCGCTGTCAAGGGAGCGGGTTACTGTCTTCCTGATGCAAACCTCTTCTATGCCTCCAACGCCTTCGCAAACACCTGCTTTTATTTTCGACGACGGTTCTTTTTTTGGTGGCTCCAGCCCTATAATGTGTTCGAATTGTTTCATAGTGGGAGACGTTTCAACCTTTTTAGTAGCGTCGTTGATAGGGCCGGTGGGAAGAGTCACTTTGACGCATAATGGCTCACTTACTTTACTACAGTCCTCAGACTGCGATTCCGATTTGGAGCTTTGTTTAAAGTCGACGAAGCTTTCGATCATTGATGTTTCCGTTGATCTAGCATACTCCAATTCACTGGGCATCTCACTGGCAGTGGTAGTGTCATTATCCTTGATGAAAGAAGCAGAGTAATCATCCTCGTCTGAGGGAATGTTTTTGATAAGCTCGGGAACTACGCTAGACTTTTCAAGATCGTCCAATGAATGCAATACTTTCTCTTCAATATCACCAGACCGTAACACAGATTCTGGCGCAGCTGTTTCCTCCGGCTTTTCTTCAAGACCAGAGGTTGGTTTGATGTCAGTCTGGCCCTTCTCTTCAACTAGTGGGTCAGTAACAAACGTGGTTGCCTCTTTCGTTACCAGGCGAATTTGAGTTTCTTTCGATTTTCTTATTTTGACAACTTTCGGAGAATCATCCGGAGAATCAGGCTTTACGCTCTCAACGGAACGGCTCTCGGGGAAACTTGTTTTATCTACTGTGGCAGTTAGAGTGCTTTCTGGTGATATTAAAATAGGTTCATCGGTGTAGAGGCTTTCCATCTGTTCGGCTGCCTTTTGTGCTACTCCACCAATAGCTCCAAATAGAGTTTCCATGGCCAATCCAGCGACTCCTTTGATGACGCTCTTACGCCCTTCTTCAGGAGATTTCCCAGAATGAGTAAGTTTTGATTCCGCATCCGCATTCATAACTCTCTCGCGTCTCAGCATTTCAACAGTTTCGTCTTTTGTGGTCTTCTTAACGACCAATTCCTCGAAGGGTTTTTCCTGGCGCTTAGATTCTTCTAAAAGAGAATGTTTACTCTCACCATCACTCGTTGGTGCTTGCGACGATGTGGAGGTGGCAGTGTTTGGTGAGTCTTGAACGGCAGTTTTAAGGTCATCAATAACGATAAGGTCATCCTGGGACGAGACTCTCTCCTCTTCCTCTTGAGTTTCAACATCGGATAGAACTTTTTCGTCGGAAAGGCCTTGTGTCTTTCCAGCTGTTGCAACTGGCACGATATCTTCTTTCACAGGATCTGAAGGGCTTTTGGCAATTGCCTCTTCAGATGAAACGCTTTCTTTTGGAAGCTCTTCTGATTTTGAAGACTCTATTTTTACCCGTTTAAAAAATAGCGCTTTTCCGCTTGGCGTGGCAGGTTCTAATTCTTCTTGAGTTTGAATCACGTCGATTTCCTCTTCAGAGGGAATCGTAGCTTCAGCAGTACTTTTCGAATCAATGGTTACAAACTTGTCGATATCAGCAATCGTGGCGTGTTCCGTGATTTGTGAAGTCACAGCTGATTTAACTACTGATTCGGCTTTGCCGGCAACATAGGCAGAAACGTGTTTTGTAACATTTTCTACTGATGCAGTTTCTTCTTTACGTACTACTGATGTAGTGTCATGGATAACTCCAGAAGCATGAGTGATCTCTTGGGTCACTCGTCTTACTTTGGCGGCTACATCTCCGTCTTCTTCTAAAGTGGATTGCCTTGATGCTTCTACGGTTTCACTTGTCAGGATATCATCTTTGCCAAAGGAATCCTCAGTAGAATCATTTCCCGGAACATCTTGCCCCTTACTGAGAGGCGTTTTTTTTACCTCGTGTTCCCGGGGACCAACTTCAGTCTCTGTCTGTGGGACACCATCGGTTTCAGGAAGAATACCCTCTGCGCCTTCACTCTCATCAGTATCAGGGGTTAACAAAATTGTAGGAATAGTCTTATCACCAAAGGGACTTCCTGATCGTGGTGATGGCTCGCTTGAAGTCTTGTCCATGGATACCACTTCAGTATCAACACTTAAATCCACCTGTATTGTGATGTCTTTATCGATGGACGTAGTGGTTTTCTCGAGAGTCAACTGTTTCAGATCGGAGACATCTGACTTGACTTCACCACTTGACAAATCTTCAAGTATGGTAGTACTCTTGCTAATTCTATTGTCGACGAAGACATGCACATTTTCAGATAAAGTAACAGTGGAATCGGGAACTTCTCCTTGACTTGCAGAAGCCTTGAATTCAATGCCCATAGTAGAAGGACCTTCACCAATTTTTTCGGTAGGGGAAGGTTGTTTGTCTTTACTGTCAGTGGTTCGCTTTTCGACTAGCTCATCATCGACGCGCGGCTTAGATATTTCGACCTCGGGCATGAAAATATCGTGATGGGCATGAGATTCCGAAACATCATCGGTTGCGTGTTCGGGAGATTCTGAAACTTTATCTTCAAGGGCCGTGGATGCTCCAGACCGAGCACCCGTGGACAAAGCGGACACCGCATCTTTTAAATCTGAGATTGAGGCACGTGTGTCTAAAACATCGATTTCAAATGATTCGGGAAGTTTCACAGAAACTGGCTTATTATCCTCCTCCGTGGTAGTTACTTCGAATTCAGAGTGAGACACAGGCTCTCCCAAGACTTGGGGAGATTCAATTTTACATTCATCTTTGACTCTTTCACTCATTATCTCAGTGGTCGTCTCAGACACCGTCTTTGTGATGGCTTCCTTTGGGAGGGAAACATGCTCCTCTGAAGTGATCGTACTTGTTATCGCAGATACCTGAACGGGCTTAACAATCACAGCCTCAGAACGGCTGATTGTTTCCGCGAGTTCGATAACTTCTTTAATGTCTGCATTTGAAGTCATTTCAGTGACGACGTCTGGGGCCTTATGGTCTTTGAGGATGACTTCCAGCTTGTCCACAACGTTCGACACGATCCCTGATGATTTCTCAGTGATCTTGACTTCGACATCCTTAGAATCAGGAGCAAGCTCAGGGATATCGTGTTGCCGGCTTTTAGGCTCTTGACGGATATCTTCCTCGCTGGATTCGAGGCTATCAATGGCTGAAACCGGCATTTTTTCTTCTTTCTTGGTAACATCTGGGGAGCTACGTTCACCTTCGGACGGTTTGTGCTGCAATAGTGTTTCGCCATGTTGCAATGAGCTCTGTGTAGACACTGCTGCTGTCTCAGACACAGGCTTTACAATTAAATCCACCACGGCAACAGGAGAATCGGCAATAGGCTTGGCGTCACAGGAAGTTTCGTCCTCGGTAGTTCCGATTTCATTGCCAGCAGGTGACACGGGTTTATGGTCAGCAGCATCTACATTGGATACTACAGGCAAATCATCGGTCACTACTTCCAGGTTCATGGAAGAATGCGTGACTTCGCGAGCAACGTCTGAGGAAATGTCCTCTGACTTGCGTTCATTTTCAGGCGTACTCGTGGCTGTACCTCGCGTCGTATGGACTTGAAATATTGTCTCTTTATGTTCCGTCATGACAGTTTCCTGAGAATGGGATATTTCCGTGTCTTCAAAATGGATTGTGCTGGTTTTTCTTGCAGAAGGAACACTCCCCTGTTTGGAAGATTCGTTTCCTCCTGTTTCTACCGACATTACCAAGGGTTTAGATGCACTAGCCTCTGAAGAAGCGACTTCAATATCGGACCGAAGGAATTCTCTTTCAAGTGTCGCTTCTTTTGAACCATCTACATCATCAGCCTCCTCCTCGTCAACTTGTTGTTTAGCAACTTCTTGTCCGCCACCTTCAATTTGTGGTTCGAATTTTTCGCTCACTTTCGTCTCGTCCTGAGTAAGTAATTCGATAGTTTCTGTCTTCGCAATGTCTTTAGCAGTGTCCTCTGACGTAGAAGACTCATCAGTAGGCTCTAGATAGGTTTCCTTCGATTTACTCGTAGGCTGAATAGCTTGTTCATCCACATGTTCAGGAGCCTTTGCTTCTTCAACCTCTGGCGTACGGGCTTCCTTCACTTGGGGCGGAGACGTAAGACATTGTTGAGCTTCCTGTTCAGAGATCTCCGCTTCATCTATCTGCGACTTGAGGGTCTCAAACAATTCAACTGCGGGCTTAGACGCTTTTTCATTTTCAAGTCCATGAAACTTTGCTTCTTCGACACCTGGTCTAAAAGCTTCCTTCAATTCGCGGGCAGGATGAGGAGACAGTATTCCATCAGGTTCAGGGGCCCTTGATTCTTCAACCATCGGCTTTGGAGTCCCTTTAAATTCGGCAATCTGCTGAGGAGCATTTTTATTTTCTTCGGGAGTCTCGGTTTCTGTATCCTCTAGCTCAAGAGCTTTGTTTAATTCGACCGCAGGCTTAAAAGACTCTTTATTGCTAGAGTGAGAGATCTCTATTTGTTCAACGTCCGACATGGGGAGGTCCCCCAATTCGACTGCGATCTCATAAGGAGCTTGTTTATCCTGAGATTTACGAGCTTTTGCTTCTTCCATTTTAGGTTTTGGTTCGTAAGATTCAATCTCAGCCCTAGGAGCATGTTCGCGTTCCGATTCAAAACTTATTGCGTCTTCGACCTTACGTTTTGGGGTCACCTCGAATTCGACTGCCTCCTTAGAAGCCTGCCTCTCTTCAAGCTTCGGCTCTTTTGCTTCTTGGACCTCCGGCTTAACGATTTCAGAAGTTTCGACTGCGGTCATATGGGCCTGTTCATTGACGGGTGTTGGAGGGTTCGCTTTATTGACTTCTGACTGAGGGATTTCCTTTAAGTCGACCTCCACCTCAGGGGTCCGTTTTACTTCACGCTCCAAAGTCTTGGCTCCTTCTGCCTCCAGCTTAGGGACTTCCTCAGATCCGACTGCAGGCGAAAGAGCCTGTACGTCTCCCGGTTCAGAAACCTTGGCTTCTTCCACCGGTGGCTTCGTGGCCTCTTCCGATACAACCGCAACCGGAGGAGCCTGTCTATCTTCCGGTCTAGGAGCCTTAGCTTTTTCAATCTCCAGAGTCAAGACTTCAACTTCGACAGGATGTTTAGCATCTTTAGCTTCTTCAACCTTTGGCTTGACGATTCTTGGTTCAGGTGACTCCGGTGTAGAAGCCTCCTGTGATTCGGCCTTAAGTTTCAAAGCACCTTGATTATCAGAATCCAATGTAGTAGCTTTGATGGCGCTAGCCTCCGGCTCTCGAACTTTCTCTGATTCAACTGCCGGTTCGTAAACGACCTTTTCTTCGGAAATTGCTTTAAAAGTGGTGTCGGTCTCAATTTTTGAACCACTTTGAGCAGTGATAGAAATGTCTTTGGTAGGTCCTCTCTCTATTCCATAAACCTTTCTTATTATCCCGATGGTTACTGTCTCGTCTGATTCATGGTGCTCAAGTTTTAAATATTCGCAAGAGGAAATAGGTTCTGTTACTTCAGCGGCGAGTTCTAACGTCTCAGACTTAGGCGTTGATGCTTCCATATTCTTTCCATGTCCAGCTTGATCTTTCTCTTCCACGACAAGCTCTGGAGTGTTCTCGTCCCCGACAGATAATGGAGCTGTTACATCTAATCCAGCAGTTCCTGACTTTTTGGAATCTTTGGCATATTCGGATAGAGTTCCTTTCTCTTCGACACGAGTTTCAGCCGCAATATCGTCTCCTTTCGCAGTGGCCTCGCCTTGACTTGCTGGCTCCGCAGTCATTTTATCTTCCCCAAAGGTCTTCAACACATCCTGATCTGGTGCTATATCTGGCAATCCCGGCTCTTTCCCACCTCTTTCTGGCACTTGCTTTATCTCTGAAGACGGTTCCGACAGAATGCCTACTCTGGCTTCGCAATCAGGAATTTTCCCCTCTTCTACAGACGTTCCCGGTGCGACGTCCTCAGGCCTAAGAATTATGGAAGCTTGGTTTTCTACAGTTTTCAAAAGCTCATGACCCTTTGCCTCTGAAGATGTTCTTTCATCAGCGACAGGAGTCCTTGAAACCACTCCGGTTGCCTCGGCCTCATACATAGGGGATAGTGTGACTAGATCTGATGGTTTTAGAGGACCTTCGTCCCCTAAACAAGATATACCAATTTCTTCTTTTGGCTCTGTCATTGCTGCAAGTGTATCCTTTTCCTGAGCAAGAGGAGACGAGGTTTCTTTTAAATCACCAGAAAATTCTGTGTTTTCTTCCTTGATGACTGTGGTTGTGGAGAGTACATTCTCAGTTACTAACACGTCTGTAGTTCCCTCCCCAAGGGACTGTTCAAGCTCTTCCGCTTGAGCTCGGTGTCCCTCCATTCCTCCAAGCTTCTTTGATGAAGATGTTGTTCTTTCCTTCACCCCCTCGTGATCTGTTTCGGCATTGGATTCATTAGGAGAAATCACCGACGGACTTTCGTCTTGGGACTTTGCCTTTTTCAAGTGCATGGGTGGTTCTTTTTCAGCCGTGGTCATTGAAACTTCTTCACCAAGAGTTACTGGCTCTATTTTGGGCGCACCCTCGTCCTTGGCTGTAGTTGCAGTACTTGCTTCAGCGCCCACGGGAGAATGCTTCGAAAGCAGTTCGTCTTTCTCCGTTAAAGATATCTTTTCAGCGACCTGAGGTGGCTTTGCTTCAGGAGTCTTGGGATATTCCTCTTCGTCGGTTGGAGCCTTTGATGTTTCTTGTTCTTTGGACAGTGCGGCAGTAGCTTGCCTCTCTGTAGTTTGCTCTGGCGCAGGTACCTCCTCCTGGTCTTCAGTCAGCACATGTTCTTCACCTGACGAGAGTCGACTCCTCGTAGGCATCTCTTTAACTTCAAAAGGAGATTCCTTCTTTTTCCCAGATTTGCGCACCTCTCCTTCGTTAGTTTCCGAGTATCGAGTATTGACGTCTTCACTAGAAACGCTCAGCTGGACGTTTTTCTCAGTAGCAATTACTGAAGCTGCCTGCGTTTCTTCGATAATGCCCTTTTCCAGCATCAACTCCTTCGTTTGGATTTTTAAATGTTCAGTTTCTTTGTCAGCAGATGAATGCAGCAAATCTGAGACGTGTTCAGTAGCAACAAATATTCCCCCTACGGTAACAGCAGCTATGTTTTTAATGATTCCCCTCGAAGTTTTCAAAGCACCTTGTCTTTCAAGCGTTGGAGCTTGAGTTTCTTCCAGCTCAACACTTTCTTTAAGAATTCGCTTATTATCTGCATCAGGGCGATCCTCAATATCTTCTTTGAGTTTATAATTGTCATCAACATCCTTTGTTCCATGTTCAGCCTCATTGTCCTTTCTTAAGTGGGGCTGTTCAACATCAGGCGGCAGATTCTCCTCCCTTACTGATGATATCTTGGTTTCTTCCTCCTTGGTGGTTTCGTGAGTCACTGTAATTTTCTCTTCGGGTAGCAGTTCAGTACTTTCAAGCAACGGCGTTGAAGGTAAAACAGGCTCAGACACTGGCAGTCGATTATCTGCTTCAGGTTTTCTAGAAGATCCGATGGCTGGCACGCTCCCTCCGACGCCAAGTTTGAGAGATCCCTTTGCCTCAGCTTCAGGCGATGCTTTTTCCTCAGTGTCTGTCATGGAATAGTCGTCTGCCACGACTCCGGGAGATGCTGTTTTGTGAGTCTCCTTTGGCTTAGTTTTGGGAGGGGCTCCATCGCCGGTTTCCGGTCTGGGAGGTTCCTTTGCCTCAGTGCTTAAAAGCGCCTTGTCTGTAGTTTCTAGATAAGCAGACTCCTGTGCTCCAGCTTTCGGCAATTTCTGTTCTGTAGTTTCTGGTTTAGGAGACTTCCTCGCCTCAACTTCCGAAGCTTCCCTGTCCTCAGCTTTTGTAGAGACCTGCTCCGCTGTTACAGAAGCGACTTCTTTTTCTACGACATCGTGTTTCAGAGATTCTTCCTTTTTACTGACAGGTTCGATGGACTCATTTTTCTCTGATGCAGAATAATGGAACTCCTCATGTCGAGGCTCTTGAGCTGCACTCCCCTGCATGCTAGGGACCGGTTCACTTCTGTCCGTGGCCGGAGACTCGCTCACGATGTACTCTTCATTCTTTGTCTTTGGTGATGAATCCTCACCTTGTCCTGTAGAGGTTTCCACCACAGTGGTTGCGATCATGTGATGAGCCAACTGTTCGCGGCTCTTGCTTACGGTTGACGGTATCGGGCCTTCCCCTGTTTCCCATAGAGACCTGTCTTCCTTGCGCTCAATACCATAGTACTTCTTAATTATTTCCGCGGTCACTGCCTCTCCATCCGGGGATGGAATGTCCAATCCGGGACCCTCTGTTTTGTCAACTCTTGTTAGTGTTTCCTGTATTAAGTCCTGAGTTACAGGAGAAGCATGTTCCACGTCTGTCATAAGGGAAACATCTATTGATTGATAAACCCCTGCGGTAGTGTGAGGTCCATAAACCTTTTTGATTATGTCTTGGGTTACTGCTCTTGCGTCATCCTCATCAATCGCTTCAGTTTTAAATAGGTCCGCCTCAAGCGAACCGGTTTGTACAATGTCTAGGCTTACTGATACTTCGCTCCGAACTCCAAATTCAGAAGAGGTGGCAGGAACCTCCACGGTAACGTCAATCTTTTGTGACTCAGATTGTGTATCCGGTTGAACCATACCTGGTAGCGTTCTGGTATGGTCAAAAATCCTCGATAGCGGCTCCTCTTTGATCGTTTCGGCTAACATTCCTAATACCTCGTCCGTAACAGATTCTTTCGCAGGGCCAATTTCACTTAAAACTGTTTCCGTAATACTCGCCTGATTTTGAAGGACCCCCGTGGTATCCCTAGATATTCCGTAAACCTTTTCGATTATATTGTGGGTCACCTCCAAACAAGTAGGACTATCAACGGATTCGTCCAAGTCTTTCTCGCCATCCCCTGTCTTTTCCTCTTTAAAAGATTCAATTTTTGCACTTTCGGAGCAGAGAGTTGGGTCCTGCAAATCCGGTTTCTCGTCATTCTCCTCTGCGGCTGGCTGTCCTACAGAAACGGACTCATCGGCTAATGTGGGATCTTTGACTTCGGCAACTTCAAAGATGTCTCCGCGAAAACCTTCAGTGACTGAACCGACTTTTGCTTTATCTGCAACGGCTGGAACAAACTTAAATTCTACATTGTCGCTCACTTTGGAAATATTAAATTTATCGCTCGGAACGGGCTTATCACTGGGTAGAGGTTTAGAATCCTTTTCTGCGACTCTCGGAACAATCTTATCAGGGATATCACTTTCCTTCTCGGCCACATCTCTAACATTAGAAATAGTAGTAACACCAACTGCTTCACGATTAGCCTCTACAATGTCCTCTTTTATTACAGATTTTGCCTCATGCAACCGACGACTTTCATCTTTCTCCAAAGGTTCACGAAGTTCTTTGTCATCTGAAGCCTCTGGCAAAGCAGACGAACTGCTCAAAACCGCCGCACGAGCGGTCACGTCTAATATTTTGTCATCCGATACAAGATCCTCTCCGTGTGATAAATCCAGCTTGTCACGATCTTGTGGCTCTTCGCGGTCTTCATCAACTTCCGTCTTGGTGTTCTCGGTCTCATCTGATGTTGTTTCAATAGCTTTACCCTCCGTGAATTCTTCTACGGTGGATACTGTCATGGAGATGTCTTTTGAAATCTGTAAGGACTCTTCAGGCAGTTTTCTCTCTTGAACAGGCTCTGGCGCCTCTCCTTCCGTCAGTGTAGATGACTTGGCAAGTTTCTCGTACTTCGACGACTCTTTTCCCATGACAGGCATTACCGGTTCCTTGTCTTCGGCGGACAGAGTTACTATTTTAAGTTCGATTGTTTCCTTTACAGCTGTTCGTGTTTGTGCAACAACCTCATCTTCACCTTCGTCTGAAGCCTTGCTGCCCTTGCTCAAAGTCGTTTTCTCACTTGCCTTTTCGTCTTCGCGTTTGGCTGGCTCTTCGGAGGGAATAATTTCGTCTTGCGGCGACGTCTTTGCCCCGTCGATAGCCGCTGGTTCTCGTCCGCTTGTTGCAGGTTCCTCCTCAACGGGCTTATCTTGCTGTTTTTGTTCAGACGGTGCAATACGCTCATGCTTGGGCGGCTCGAGTATTTCTACTGCAGGCACGGTGTCCAATTTCTCATGGGCAGGAATGGTCGAGGCTATCCTATCTTGAAATCCCTTCTCTTGATCGTCAGGACCCGATTGACGGTCTCCTACGAGGGACGCTGGCTTTTCAATGCCAACTATCTCTTTCACAGTCTTTTTCTCGACTGAAGTGGCAATCACCTTACTCCCTTCAATATGGGATGTCACTTGTTCATAATTGATCACCTCTTTTTCTCCGTCGATATCTTTTTCAAGTTCGGACGGCTCCTCATCTTCACTTTGTACTTGTTTTTCATACTCTTCTTCCTCTGCACCTTCCACTTTATAGTTCTCTCCTGGTTTTGATAATGCAGTTTCTTTTGAGACGAGAGACTGCGCCTGGCTTTCTTCCTGAACTGTCACGGCCTGGTCTTTTGGTGTCTTTTCTCCGATCGTCTTTTGAATTTCTTCGACGACTTCCTTTTTCTCGAGGATAGTACCGGTTTCAACTTTTACAGGTCTTTCGTCTTTCAAAGACTCATCGTGCGCCTTTGTTTTCTTCTCTTTCTTCAATTCCTTCATCGGCTCGTCTTCTTCCAAGAGTTCCAATTCTTCTTTTGGAGATTCTTTCCTTTCTTCAACCTTTGCTGTCACACGTTCTCCAGACGGTGATATACCTTTCTCTTCCTCTAGTGGTCTTTCTTGAGTGGGGGCAGGCACTGGTGCTTCATCATCCTCTGGAGAGTCTCCCTTTTTGATCGGAGCAGCTCCCTTCACCATTTCTGGAGAAGTTTTATCTATAACCTGCTCTTCCGACTCTTTCCTCTCAATAGCGGTTGCAGAGACTTCCCCGTCGCTGACGAGCTCGCCTGAGATTGGTTCCTTCTCTTGAATAACAACAGACTGCTTTTTGTCGTTTCCATTTTCGGAAAAAAATAGGGGATCTGTAAGTGTCTCCTTTTTATGAGTTGACTCAGGTACGGTCTCTCCGATTGTCGGTTTGTTTTCTTCGGGATCTGCGTTTTCATCTGCTTGTCCTTCTTTTCCTGATGGCACTTTCATTTCATCAGACTCGACTTGTTTCTCAAATATCAATTTGTCTATGTTCTTTGAGGGCTTTTCCTCGTCACCTTGCACTGGAGGGGTTATGTCCCCGGGTAACAAAGATTCATCCCTTTCTTCGGATGCTTTTGATTTGTCTTCTGCGGCTTGAAAGGGCTGCAATTTTTCAAGCGTCGATATCAGAGAGGATACGGAGGCCTCTATCGTTTTCACTTCTATTATAGCGCCCTGTTCTTTCTTGTCAAAGGAGGCTTCGTCTAACTTTACAATCACTCCTTTAGTCACCTCAGTGGCTTCCTGGTCAGGTTTTTCATCCGGTTCGACCGAATATGCCAGGATCTTCCCTATCTCATCGGAGAGTTGCTCTGAAGGCCCTTGTGCAACTGTTTGAGTACCTTTCATTTCTTTTTTCTCTTCACCTGGCTCAGTTTCAAAGGAGTCGATTTTAGTTTCGCTGACAAAGGTTGTGGCCGTTTTTTCAGTGTGCCTGATTAGAGCATCTGCAGGCGCTGGTTCTGTGTCGCCTGCTGGGCTTGATTCAACATCACCTTTTATTTCATCCTTTAATATCGTAAAACCCTTTCCAAGTTTATCAGCAGCTTCTATTTGGTCAGGAGATAACGGCTTTCCATCACTTTCACTAATTACTTCGGTGGACCCTTTGGAATCGTCTGGGGTTGATGTGTCTTTACGACCATCAAAATGAACTTCGTTCGAACGATAGACATCACTATCAGTCGGTTTTTCAACTTTCACGTCCATGCTCGCCTCACCCAATTTTGAGCCCTGCGCCGTTAAAGCTTTGGACTCGTGCATATGAATAGTTTCTATCACAGTTTCCATACGCTTCACAACTTCGCCAACACTTGACTGAACGTCTAACGCAACTTTGCAAATGGTGGCTTCGGCAGCTTCAGAGGACAGGTGCGGATCGGATTTAGAATAGGGTTTGGGATGTTCAGGGGTTAGTTCTTTAACCTGGGGCGTTTGGGATGGCTCCAAGCGGGGCGCCGTTGCAAGCTCATCTTGAGGTTCACCGACATCTTCCCGCATCGTTTCCGGAGCATTGGCTTCTTCCGTTTCAGTGTCAGACGATGATGCTGTTATATAAGATTTCACATCAGAAGTCGCAATACGCTTTTCACTTATCACATATTCTTTTTCCTTATCAGATAGGGTTTCTACACGAGAATGTAGTGAGCGCCCATCTCCGATCTCCTCTGGCGTTTCTTGGATTTTTTCGCTGATCTCCACACTCTCTACGGACTTAAAGTCTAGTATCACACTTTCAGGAACGATAGTTTTCACAAAACATTTATCTGGGACCTCATCGGTCATTTCATCAGGGCCCTTTAAACAAGGCGCTTTTTCAACATATGCACACTCTGCTTCGGACGGAGATTTCCCGACAGTTTCTTCTTCTTTCCCTATGTCTTCTTTAAAGCCCTCACTTGGTTGTGACGAAGTAACAGCCTCAAGTGACGTTTGCTGAAGACTCTCTGTTTCATGACCCGCCTCCCTCTTATCAGTATCCAGAGACAGAATGGGTATAGTCGAAGCGTCCATAGCTTTCGACTGACCTACCGCTATCGCTACTGTCAAGGCTGATTTCAGTTCGTTTTGGACAAAGTTTATTTCTTTCTTAACCTGTGATTCTGGCTCCTCTCCTTGAAACTGGACTTCTGCTACGCCATCTTCCTTTACAAAAGCATTCACATCCCTAGCCACTGGTTTGTCTTCTTGTTCAACTGGTTTCAATGGTGCACTTGCATCGTGTGTAAGAGCATCTGAGTCCTGTTCAACTGTTTTTGCACCTAAAGCCGATTTTTCATCTACACTTGATGTAGTTGAAGATGGCTGTGGTGCATCCTTCGAATCCACTTGAGCGTCATCGTCGGACACGGATGGCTGGTCGCCGACAGAACCAGCCTCAGGGATGTGAGACATGCCAAATTCTCTTGCGTAAGCCAAGTTCAGAGTGCTCATATCGGTCCCATCTGGTGTTGGCGTAAGATCTGGTTTTAACTGACGCACCTCCTGCTTGATTTGTCGAGTACATTCCGCTACTTCTGACATCAAAGCGGAAACATCTTTTTCGGTGATGATTTTCTCGTTACGCAACGTTTTTGGTCTGTCTTTGTCACCTTCTTCCTCCAATACATCGGTTTTACTTTCAGGGCGTTCTTTTTCAGTGATAGCGGTTTTAGTGATGACGTCACACTGTGTTTTGACCGATTCCGAAGATTTAGAGTCCTCGCTTACTGGGCTAACTTCTTCCGACTTTCGAATGGCCTCATCTCGAACTTCTGGAGCCTGTAATGCTTCCCTCAGCCGTACCAACGTTTCCTCTGTAGTAACAAGGCTTTGTTTAATACTCTCCATGGCGACTGATGAGTCTTTCTCATCTGGCTGTTCTTCTGAAGTCTCAAGTGGCTCAGTGTCTAATGTTTCACTAATACGTTTCAGAGTCTCTTCCGCTGTTGCAAGAGACTCTTTAATAGTCGATTCAGCAGGTACTTCATCCGACTCATCTTCGACTGTCACAGACAGATCGTCAGACAGACCTTCTTCCTTCTCTGTAAACAAGTCAGATTTAGTTTCGTCGGCGACTTCGACCTTGACTTCCGGCTCTTCGTCTTGTATCGTTTTGTCGTTGCCTCCCTTTACCTGACTAACGGTGTGAACTTCTGTTTGTGTCTCTACCTTGGAAAATGAATAGGTTTCGACACGTCTTTCCTTACTTTGGCCAAGCACGTCGGTAGATACCTTGTCCTTTACAGTGGACTGCGCACTTTCACTGATAGTTTCAAAAATCTGACCTTTCCCAGTTACTCTCTTAATTTCTGATCTACTGGAAGACTCCGGGACCGTGTCGCCCCTTTCAGGCCCAGTGTCTTCGGCGCCCACTTTTGCTGCGCCTCCGACGCACTCTTCTGTGGTCTCTATGACTGCCGTGGTCAAGGTTGACTTTAATCTTTCTACAGACTCTCTTGTGTCTGACCCGTGCTGTTCGTCTGCTTGCCTTATCAGCGTTTCACGAAGAACTCTCTGCTCTGTTTCAGTCTTTTCCTTAGTGATTGTTGTCCTCTTTATATGCTCAGAGCAGTTGTCGTCTGTCACCTTTTTGTTCTTATAATCGTCCCTCCGGGTTGCAGTGCTAACTTCCTCGACAGTCACTTCGGACACTTGTTCGTAATGCTCTGTTGCGACAGTTTCCCTGTCTATGCTCCCACTTTTCTTGGTTATTTTCGTCTCTTCCGTGTCGGTACGTTGGGTGGTTTTGAAGTCTGTGGTAATAGCTGATGGAGGGTGATCTCTAACTTCAAAAACACTGCTCTTCATTTCGCGAGACATTCCATCATCTTTGATAGGCTGTTGGTCTACTGCGGCAGAAATGATTTGGACTTCTAAAATACTGTCTTCCTCCGGGAGGGACTTGGTTGGTTCAGTGCCAGGAAGAGCATCTTTAAGAATAATCTTCTTGATATCCTCCGTCCTGACATATTGTGCGTGTTTGGGAGTAGCTAATCGCTTTTCAAAGTCTTCAACTACCTTAGACACACCCGGAAGAGAATGTTCATCATCCGAATCGTCATCTGCTAGTTGATGAATCGTCTTGTGATACTTTGGTACCTCATCTTCATGATCGGATCCTTCCATTGACTGAGTTAACAACTTCTGCAGTTCCTTTACCTTTGGCCCGATATGTTTAGGAGTGTGGGCAGGTGAGGAAATGTCTGTTTTCGGTTGAGTGCTCCCGACTTGGAATACGGCCTCACTCTTGTAAGATTTAGTATCTGGCTCAACATAATCCTCGGAAAGAGAGGATCTGGGAGTTTTTGGATCAGCAACGGATTTCTTTATTTTCTTAAGGGCACCTGCATCTTGTTGATTTTGTTGCTGGACGTTTTCTTCGATCATCCGTATTAGGTTCTTTACCTCACCGGAGCTCCTTCTAGATTCATCGCTCAAAGGAGCGCTCGAAGGTATCTTAGGAGAGTCATCGTCGGACCCGATGGGACTAACACCTGTGTCACGAACATCAACAGAGTCGGTGTAAACAGAAGCCTCTGACGTAGGAACCTCAAACGGTGACAATGCAACAGAACTGGACTCGACCGCTTGAAATTCCAGAGGGCTAGTGCTCGTGTCACAATAATTCACAAGCGTAATTTCTTCGTCGAAAAATTTGAGGTCTGTGGTCGCCGTGTCATCCGCTTGAATAGGACTAAGTCCTGCGTCAGTCAACTCGGATTCCTCTGATTCTACATCAACAGCGGTGTCGGTGGTTAAGCCACGGTCTACACCTATTTCCAAGCTCAGCGGAGGTCTCTGGGCATAACTGGTCAACGTGTCAGTAGTCGTAGTGCCTCTTGTGAGACTGATCCCAGTGTCCGTTATATGGTGCGAAGCACTCTCGTCCGTACCAGGACTATCGTAGGTTGATCCAATCGCCTCGCCAGCGTCGTATCGATACACACTCTCCTCCCCGCTGAATAAGACCGTTTCCTCGCGTTTTTTATCTCGGCCGCCACGGACTGGAAGGATATAAACCCCACTACAATGCTCAGGACTCCCTTCATCCCCTCCTTTAGCACTCGAATGAAAAGTAACTTCGACGCGCTCGGTCGAATGTCCCACATTACCCGGGCCCGTATCCGCCGGCACTTCTTCGACTGGGGTTTGAGTCATTTTTACTGAACCCTTTCTAGTTTCGTCCGCATCGCCGCCCTTCTTGGGGCTCTTTGAGTCTTTTCGCGTCACACTAATATGTGCTTCGGATCGGATAGAGATTTCGACGTCCTGGTCTCCGTAGAGAGTGACCCGATTCTCGGCCGACGCGCTCGCGTCTCGCGTCCGGACCTTTTTATGTCCAATGACGAGCTCGAGTGTGGGTCCGTGCGGTGTCACCCTCGACGTGGCCAGAGGCACCGAGGGGGGCTCTACGAGAGGGCTCGTGCCCGCATTGGAAGTTTCTTTGTCTTTCTCCGCGGCCGCCTCGTCCTCCGCTCCTTCGCCTCCCGCCCCACCAGTCAACCTCTCGACATCGACGTGCCTATCCGCCTTTTTGTTCTCGCTACGTTTCGAATCTGCTGAGCCTTTCTCTTCCTCCGGAGAGAATATGCCCAGTGCGCGAACCTTCCCGAGGCGCGCGCCGATCTCACGTTTTTCGTCTTCAAGCAATTTCGAAGTTGAGTGTGATTCGCGGCTTTCATTTTCATCGCCTTCAGCGATCTCCTCCAAAGTGGCGATATGGCCTGTCGGCGTTTCCAGCAGGAACTGCTCTTGGAAGCTGTCCGCGTCCAAGGAGTCGTCATCTTCGTGCGGCGAAGCAGTCGACACTGTCCACGAAGCGTGCAATAAACAGGACAAGGCAACAGGTTAGAGCGCCGCGCAGCGTTAGGAATCAAGAACCGTCCACTCGCTCGCTCGCTCGCACCACTCAGCTGGGATTGATTGATGCAATGAGGAGAGATGTATGATACCAGATGACAAGATTGATCCGGGAATGAAGGGATCATTGGAGTGGTCAGTGAGAAATAGAGAGCAGCGAATAAAAACAAGCCAGCAAAGATATGTCCATCCATTTGCAGAAGAAGCGTTATAACGTCTACTTGCTCCGATCTCTAACTGCACCGCCCCGCCTACCCCACCCTAAACCAAACCCACGTGCACCACGTAACATGCACGCTAACACTCACTGACCTGGTGTACCGTACGTTATGCGCAGACTGACTTGAGCGACAAGGCTATACTACCACTTCCTCTTGTCACTTAAGTTCCTACGCAGCTCCTTCCTTCCATCACGTCATCGTCTTTCTTCGCTTAATTCATTAACGCTTTACATGCTAAAGTACGTTAGGTATACACCCTAACAGAGAATGGTGACAGATCCCCGTGGCGTTGCATTGTGTCTCTACAGCGAGCTGGATAGCATGCAAAGAGCTACCGCACCAAAACTCAACTACAGCAAATCAAAACAAAACGATGCAGCCTTAAACAAAAGGGCCAGCGTAAAATCAAACCAAAAAGTGCAGCGAAATCAAAACAACGGAAAATGATACTATTTACCTGACCTCAATTCCACTTCGCCATAATAGAGGCCAATCTTCCAGAAAGACACAAAATCATAAAAAAGCCCTTTCTTGTTTATATTAAAATATTTAGGTGCTTTGAAAAAAATATTTTAAAGAGGTTGAAAAGAACAAAATACAAAGGACCTATAGTATAACCAGAATCCAAGAAGTAGGTACGGAGCGACTTTCTAGTTTCTTAGGATTTTCTAAAATGACGATAAAACCCACTCCACAGGAGTGCCGCGCATGTCGCCTATTACAAACTGTAAAGCTGGGATTTCAGCCCGACTACGGACATAATTCCAAGCTTTGCAGCCCGTGGTAGGCAACACGCACGACAATCGTGTCGAGCGGGCCGCGTCGTCATTTCAGAAAATCCTAAGCGGCTAGTAACTCGCTCGGTACATAACCCACGATTTCGAACTGATTTAAAGAAAATGACTATCAATAAAACAATAATATTTTAAACAACTGAACCCTTCAATTTTATATTTGCGTCCGGAAAAATAGCGTGTATTCAACAAGATGACTGAAGCACTAAGAGGCCTTTTCTGCCTTATTTTAGTTTACCACGAGAATCATTAGGCTAAGTTAGTGAACTATAGTTTCAAAAACTATTTGAATCATTTTCACTAGGTTAAAATTTTTCAGGTGGTGGATTCTGTTATCTAGACTACCAATAACCAAATTGGCAATAGCAACATAGTAAAAGAGAAAGCCTTGTGTCACAGCACTCACCTTGGGGTGGGGGTTCTAAGCCAGGCCGGGGTCAGGGCTGATGGGGAAAAAGGGCAAACAGGTTTTTGGGAGAAGAAGGACGGAGGCAAAGTTTCAAGAAAAAATGACCACTATAGCCTTCCTTACAGGAGCAAATTCGCCTGCAATCTTAAGCAAACAGTAACCGAAATCTGTTAACTGCTTTCATTGCCCGAAAAAATGTCATGACAGGCTTTGCTACTGCCCTGTATGGTAGACTCACCTAACAACATTGAAAGGGTGGCTAGTGGACGATAAAATGCCTTCTCGTGGCAAAATACCTTCGACAAACTAATAAATTTTCCAAAATATCCATTGGCCACCCGCAAAAAAAAATAATAAAATAGATACATAAATAAATAAAATAATACAGTATAAATCGTATATAGCAAGACCGGATATAACGAGCAAATTTGGAGCTGAAGTTTGGTCTCGTATCTAAATACACACAACAAATATCGGTTATAACGAGATCGTATATAACGAGAAACCGGTTATAACGAGGAGATTTTCGAGCTCCTAAGGATTTCGCTATCGCATATAACGAGGAAGACGGCGGTTTTGGTCGAATTCAAAGCGTGGTACGCGAATCTAAAGTCGGCTCTAGCTCAAATCCGACGGTACATCACGTCCAAATCAGATGTTGTTCCCCTCCCATTGATGCTGCTCTGCATTACCTCGAATATTTTGTTGATTCAGACTTTTGCAAGCAAAAAAAGAAACAGTTGAAATTGACCGATTTTTTTCTACGTTGTAATGTCATTTATTAAATTCGTTACTATTAGCTAAATTAGCGCGCTACTTGTACTGTACGGACCTTGCTTTATATGATTAAGTTTAATCAATAAACACCAAAGACATCGAAAATGCGCTTTTGCGAGTTATTTACACA
>Ga0058701_10000211_pt1 | contig 48433 bp, 42 predicted proteins | sample AgamicOrMae_FD_97039 | JGI IMG/M metagenome (GOLD analysis project Ga0058701, IMG submission 97039) | Agave microbial communities from Guanajuato, Mexico - Or.Ma.e | ecosystem: Host-associated > Plants > Phyllosphere > Phylloplane/Leaf | place: Guanajuato, Mexico | collected 2012-06-04
CAACCTTTTGTCACTGAGATATGCAACTTTGGCCACATATGCACCATAGCAAGACTAATTGATTCCAGCATCAGTTGATTCTCTGGCTGCTGCATAGAGTGTAGCAGATTGGTTGGAGTGAAAAAAAAGTAGCCAACTTGAGGGCCAAGCTAGTGGAATGAGAACATTTGTCATACTGCACACAGTATACATAGACTATTGCGCATCATTGGCCAAATGCTGCTGCCCCTGGTATCTCTGGTTTATCATCCAGGGGCCCCTTCAGCTAATAATGTGTATCAATTTTGAAGGTGTGCTTCAAGTTGCGCGAGGTAAAAATGTTCGCGCACACTAGTTGTTCAACTAGTGGACTATAGTGTGATGATGAGAGTAGATATTGATCTTTCGTGGAAAGATTGTGACACGAGCACGAAAGGAGGCATATTCAATCGATTGGTAGCAATTGTTAGCTGGTATTTCATCGCCCCTGTAGAATGGTAGCCTACCCATTGGGCGAGCAGACTACGTGATCACGTAATCGACATGGACGCACATCGCGCGAGTAAGTCAGATTAGTTCAGACTGATCATGGGGCACGATAAATGAAGGTGACATGAAGACGGAGAGATAGAGGCATAGATGAGCATACAGAGTTGAGAGTTTTACCCGTCATACTGCACTTTTACACAGATCTCGATATTGCTGCATACTGATCGAGGCATCTGATGCCAAAGATGGTCACGTAATTTATTGTTTCTCGTTCGATCAGCAACTTTGGCTAAACTTCAACTTGATAGGTGTCGACAAGTTTCCATATGCAGGCATAGAGGAAGTTCGAGCAACTATTCTTCTCTTACCCCGCTCCCCCATACTGCTATCACAATCGACTATTATTATTTTTAACTACGAATAACGCTTGAATAGGAAAGAAACACCTCAGGTCGTCTTGGTTCTGTGGCCGCTTTCAAGCGGTAATTGTTGCTATGTTGACACTGGCTGATACCTGCGCCACAATCGTTTGATTTCTTGGTGAACCTCATCGTTGAGGAAACAGTAGAGACAAGCTACAATACAGCCCTGGCAAGACGAGAACAACGTCTCGACGTATAACCATATTACTTCGGCAAGATCAAATTTGTAGTACTCTGCCCATTGTTGGAATAGCAATAATGCAGTGTAATGAACACCAAACAAGGGAATCAGTACCAGTGTCGAACGAAGTAATTTCTTATAATTATTCTCTGTGTTCCTCTTTGTTGTCTGTAGAGTCATTGCTCCTGAGAAAATTTTCGAATATAATACAAGAACAATGCGGATGTAAATGATGAAATTCAATAGGATCGAAATTGTGATCGGCGCTCTTAAGATCCAAAAATAAGCTTGATTAACGTTGGTCAACCAACAACTTGTGTTTTCGTAATTAATCTTGGCAACAATCCAGGGAATTATGCAAACTAGCGGCATTGTCCAACCAAAGACTATATAACCCAATATTGATGGCCCATAGGGAGAGATCGAGGTGAAAAATATCAAACTGTACAGATAAACTCCCTCCATTAGAATCCAATTATAATTGGCCAACAGTGTGTACTGCCAAATAACGGTGATTGCCTTGCATAAGGCACTATCTAAATCTATTGGATAGTTTGAATTGTATTGACCATGAATAAATAGGCGTTGTATTAGGTGAAAACTGCAACGTACTATGAAGGAAATAAAAAGTTGTAAGTGTAGGCTATTCTTGGGGCATCTTAAACGTTTTATACAGGTTAGTATTAATAGGGCAAAAACAAGTGTAAATAAAGATAATAAATAACCTATGTCAGCAACTAATTGTATCCTATCAAGATGATCCTCCAAGATTGATGATGTTGCATTCTCAATCGAGTAGGATTTATTCATAGCAATCTGTGACACTAAACTGGCCGTTGAGTTCATCTTGCTTGTGCCAGTCAAATTTTTTGATACTAGGCCCCCAATTGATTGATCAATCGAGTTATTGGCAGTGTTTGATGCTGGAAACTCCATCATCTTCCTATTCGTTGATATATCTTTGAACCTCTCGGCGACTACAGTGCTCCCCTGTTGTCTGTGTATAGTTAACCTATGTCTATGTGAATTGTATATCGATTACTAATCAATCGATTGGAAAGTGTTTCCTCTGCTTGACAACTTTTGCTTCAGTTGATTTCCAACTACTATCTGTTCTTTGATTATTTCGTGAATTTCTTGTTAACAGGTAAAATTTTGATTCAGATTGTTCCAGATCAAACACAGCAGAGTGATAATTTTTTTCTATCTTGTAATCAAGTGCCATTTATCTCACTTCCTGTCGTAATCGCTGGCCCAATGAAGTTTCTGATCAAGCAGCAGACTTTCTTCTCCTCTGGTTCTTAGACTCTAGGTTGGTTTCAACGTTTAACTGGTTTTATATAACTTTTATCTCCGAAGTATTCGGTCCCTCATCTGTTGTGAAAGATTACCCACATATGCAATGGTTGAAAATTTATTCATCAAAGAATTTCGACTAAATTCCTCTGGGATGTCATTCAAACAGAAAAAGTTACCACATAATCCACTCGCCTCTCTCTCTCTCTATTATTCAAATGCTCCTCTCCTGGCCAATCAACGGCGCAAACTATGCGATTGATTAGCCAATACACAACGTTATCCTGTTTTTATTTACTCTGCACCTAAACCATCAAGCTCGTATCTATAAAGACAATTTGGCGCACATTCACTTGCTGCTGAGGCTCCAATCAGATTGTACCAACTTGGTGCTCGAAGCGATAAAAGCTCCAACGCCCAAACAGGAGCCCATGCGACTACGGCTACTGTTGCTTGTTGTTGATGGCTTATCTTGCCCGTGTGTCTGTATGTGCGTGTGTATATTTGTATGGATCGCGATGTTGCAACTCGGCTACTGAGAGAGCAGAGATAATTGATCATGCGAAAGTACGATCGATGAAGAAGTGTATTGAACTCTTCGGCGGCCTCGACTTATCTTGCCACGAATGAAACTTGTCTCCATTCCTTCTGTCCCTTCCCATTCCCCCTCTCTCTCTCTGTCTCTGTCTCTGCAATTGTACTGTAGAGTTTGCTTGCCAACTCACTGTCTGCCTTCCGATTGTTTGATCGCCTCATTCAACGATTGATCTTAGCTTCTGGAAATTTGAATCAACTGCAAGCAAGAGGTTTGTGCGATCAACTGGTGAAACAATGATGAGCCTTACTGGAGGAGGGAGCACAATATTTTCACCATCTTTGCCTTCCAGTTCTGCTACTTCAATTAGCTCTCAATCTACCCTTAGCTCTACTGAGCTCTCTGGCGCCCTTATCGTCGGGAGGTGAGGGACATTGTGAGCGGCCCGAGAACCGCAAATCGGCTACACACTAGCTCTCTATAGGTTTCCCCCACACTACTAACTTGGCTGAGAGCTTTTCTTTCCCTAACTGGCCTCTTCTAGTCTATCAAACGATATTCGAAGGAACAGTCACATGAGTCGGCGGCGTCACCGATCCTGGTTCCCCTGTCAATTGTTCCAATGCTAGATGTCTTGTGATCTGGGGCTCAGCAGCAGAGGCTATGGTGATGGGCGACCGAGCTGGGCCATCTGCAAAGCCAGTGCAGGCGCACTACGACGAAGCCAACGAGAAGGAGGAGCTGCGCCAGACTGTGAGCGGCGGACGAAGTGCTCTTGGCGCCACTTTATTGAAGAAGTGAGTGAACAAATTGGCGCAAGCAAACTGGGCGTGACTAGGGCTAATTTGGTCGGTGATGCGCAAGCGCCACAAGAGCCACATAAACAACATTGACATCTTCAAGAGGCCTTTGATCGGCGAGGTGAGTATGAAGTCCGGAGTAAGTGTGTGTGTGTACCTAATGCTCGCTATCTCATGACGATGGAGCGGGGGCACGCTATCGCCATTGATGTGATTAGAACAAGGCGCCTATTGTGTAACCATTCTAGTGACTAGGCTCTCTCGCTCATTACATTCAAAATTTGCCATCATCTTATCTAATTTAATGTCTCAGACTAAATAACAACACCAACAACATTAACTAAACTGCTGCCAATAATGTTGGCAATCTCGCAAACTGATTTCCACCAACCGACTCGCTGGCGCCTTCCTGCCCGCTAGCTTGTGTGCTTGCCTTTTGTGGGCTTGCTGCTTGAAGACTGCCATGCTAGTGGATGGAACCAAAACCATCCATTTCCACGATATGGATGAAGAACGCTCAAGGAAACAATTGGGCGGCTGCGCGTGGCTCGCGCGCATCATCGCCACCAGATATCATCAATGGACTCTCGAGTGATATAAGTTACCATTGAGTGGAACGATGAGTGGGGGTGAGCACTTAGGGGGCAGGAGCGTAAAAAGCGCCAACATCTACTAGAAAGGATCAATGCCGCCAATAATATGACGTACTTGCCGAGGAGGAGGAGGAACTCTTCCCTCCCATTCTGGCGCTTCCTCTCGTCACATCCCCTCTCGAGCGGCCAAAGCAAATCTCAGACACCACTTGGCCGTTCCAATCGCCGCCCGCCATCTATTATATTATGCTCCCACCAGATATAAGAGGAATGGCTCGGCTTTTGTGCCCACCTCGAACTTGGGTGGGCAAAAAGTTGAATCAAATCTCACTCACGCGCCCAAAACTCGCCACCCTGCGCCCCGGCAGCCAGCAGCACGAGCACCACCAATGCAGGCACCTTCTGATGGTACTCTCTCGTCGCCCTTAAAACAACAATCTCCTAGACTTCCTCCCTTACGAGGCCAAACCGGGCACAGAGTGAACGAGAGTGTACCGCAACACTTCCTACGGTACGTGGTGATTGTGCGGCCCAGTTTGAAGAGTTCTTCGAAACTGTCGCAACTTTCACCGATCGACTCTCGCTGTCGATCGGCGACTTCCTCCGCCTGGTGGCGAGCCTAGTCTCTGCACTTGGCAAGCAAGGCTAGCTGGTGGAGAGGCCAAGTGGCTGACGAGAGGGTATGAGGAGAAGAAGGAACGGGAGGAGGAAAAGAACAAAAAACGCCTCAAGATTTTGTCCTCGTCGCCAAATGGGCGCTCCGTTCTGCTGGCTAAGGCACTCAGACTTACCATGCGCTGTTTGTTATTGTTTGCCTAAGCTGCATTGCTCCCATTGGCTCCATGCGGACAAACAACATCTTTCTCGGCACACAATCCAACCGACGACAACAACATGCTCCAACTAAGTGATGCAAAGCCACCCACTGACTTTCACTTGCTCTCTCAAACCCCCATCCGGCATGGCCCAGTCTCTACACGTGATCATCCTATGCCAAAGGAGAAGCTCTCAAACCAAATCGGCTGGCTAGTCTGCTTTTTTGCGCCTTGGTGACCACAATTTGCCACCCAGCTCGTCTAGTTCTCGTCAAACAATAGCCCAGGACTGATATATATGTGTCTGAAAGCGTGGCATCATTGCCTGGGCGAGCGTGATGAAAGGAATTTGGCACTTCTTTCATAACACCCACAAAAGAAGGAAACATCTTCTTGTAGCCAGTTCATAAACGCAAACAATCGAGACAAGACTTGGCACGATGGCCAAGGATCAGCCTAATAACTGGCAGACGAGCCAGCTCTCCTTTGCCTGGATAAAGAAATAAGGAGACCCGTTGAACTAGTAACTCTTAAGATGAGTCCAAGTTCCAATGAATTGAGCAATTTGTTAAGTGCTAATGTAAACAAAGTGTAAATTGTCCACTGCTTCGTCCACCAAACAGGCCTGCACAGACACCCACTTCCGGTCTAGCTTAACACTCTTGTCGATAAGTCGGCGGAACAACAACTGCTTCTCGCGGCCCTCTTTGAGTCGCATACAATTATTCGTCCAAACTGGTTCAGTCCTAGTCAATAAAAGGCACTGTCACTAAAGCAGCTTTTATTTTACGTCCTCTGAGCCCTGCCATGCCTCAAAGTCAAAACTGACCTGACAGGCGGGGCGCCGTAAGCACTGCCTTGTCTCTGCGCACCTAGGGATGGGAACTGGACTGCCTGAGCCAGTTAACAGTCGCCGACTGTTTCATGCAGTCGGCAGTCCGTCCAGTTCCCAGTCCAGTCGGGCTTTCCCCCAGTCGGACTGCCAGTCGGCGGGATTCCGACTGGATGTCCCGAGAATCAAAATCTAGCAAGGGGGCGTGCCGGTTACAAATACACCATCTGTGCATGGGATATCGGGACTCGGATCCGATCAAGCATCGAGGCGTGTCAGAAGACCCTTGTCCGAGGGGGTGGAATCTGTGCGACCCCCTCTTTTCACCACAATGCTTCCCCCAGTCGGACTGTGCCGACTGCAGTCGGCGACTGGATGGAACTGGACTTTTAGAGACAGTCGGCCGTCGGTGGGGGAAAAATTTTTCCCTTCCAGTCGCCAGTTCCCATCCCTATGCGCACCTCTGACAGGAGAGCACAACCATGAAAAGGAGGCGACCAAAGCTAGAACTTGGTGCCAACTCTCCTCAGAGGAACTAGACGACACATTCAACGAGCTCGCTCAATTGATTCGATTTGACGAGCACTAGTCAATCCAATTGACATTGGCCCACGGAGGTGCCTTGGTTTCTGTGGGCTCGTTGAAAGTCTATTGGAACATCATTGATCGCAACGTCCCCCAGACAGCCATGAAAGTTGGTCGGAATCTGCTGACTTCTTATCAGGGGAATGTATTTATCTTCCACACCTCCAAAGTAGAGAAACTTTGTGATAAGTTCGGCTGATTGCTCTCTGATTGGCGAATGAGGATCAGCGCTCGTTTTGTTAGCCATAAACTCATCTCGACCATGTGATCTCCACTCAGAGGATGCAATTTCGTCACCCAGCCAGCTGTGGTGCTTCCTCCGCCTGAATGTGTCATCCTCAGATCGATTCTGGTTGATTGAGCCATTTTGTTGATTGCGTCTCTCTCTGAAATTCTCCTTTGGGTTAGGATCTCTCGTAGCCTCGAAGATTGGGCCCGATTCGAACCGGTCCAAATAGAGGTACTTATCATCGATAACTGTCTTCGTGAGAACTGTCAAACTCGACTTGGATAGTTTGTTGTCATTATTCTTACTTTGAGGAGTGTCGGATGGTCTTCGGTAGATGGGACGTACTCTCCTTTTGATCATGATATGCAGACTGTGCCAATTTCCATCGTTAAGTCTGAGATGACTTTCAGTGCGACTTCTCTCGACCAAATCTATGGCCAACATGAGCAGACCATTGGACAGATAAACAGACATGAAGGAAGAGTGATCCGAGAGGGCATGATGCAGCAGAAGGCCGTTGGCTTGTTTAGTTCTGAATCTCAATGATATTCTATATATGTGTCCTAATGGCGAGCTAAGTGGCTTGAATCGATTCTTTCGACCGTTTTGCAGTATGAATTCACCGAGTTCGTTGCTCTGATGTGTCAGTTGGAAATAGGAACTGGATATGTTAGATTTTGGTCGCGAGAAGGATACCAATGTTTTTGAGTTGTTCCCATCTCGCTGGTCCGGGTACAGTTTCTCGGCAGCTGGAATACTCAAGGCGGCTGTCATAGCTTTCTCATTTAGCAATCGCAACGAATTGGCAGCGTTACTCCATTGCTCCTGATTTTCTTCCATTCTGTCACCTAGATAAGAGTTGATGCCAGGCATCGGTGGTAACTTATTCAACAAGAGATTCCATAGGCCAACCTTTTCTCCATTTATCTTGAGATCGTCCATAATCAATGAAGAATTTTGACCAATATCACAAACGGAAACCAATCCCCCATCACAGAATCTATCCTTGAAACTGGAATGGGGAAGTTGCCCTAGAAGGATTTCGGTCTCATTCTGGTTGAAACTCAAGACCGTCTCCAAGCTAGGGATTGATCTTGACACGGAGTTTCTTGAAAACTTCGAACTCAGAGACAAGGTCAATTGGGTGCCAGATTTCAAGATAGTAACACGGTAGATTTGACCATTCTCTAACGTTTGCCCATCTCTCAGCTGAAACTCTCTTGACGCTGGGCCCAGTTTTAGAGACAACGATAGCCTACTTCCTGTGACGGTGACTAGCATGTACTCAGAGTAATCTGATACATCGATTCGAGTATTATCTTCAGCCGACTGCAATCCTCTTCTGTTACCGATGAAAAGTATGGGTCTACAACAGAGACTATGTAAAGAAGAGCTATGGGCTAGTAGAAAAGATACTGTTGTTTGGGTTGAGCAACAATCTGATTGGAGATCTGACATTTTTAAGCGGCCAAATGGCGGAGACATATCAGAAGCTAATCCGGAAACGTGAAGCTTTCGCGAGAACGTGATCCCGTCCATCAAATCTCGTGCAACTTTTGTCTTCCGCAACAAACCATCGATTAACTCTCGGACTTCCATTGATGCGAACTTAGTTCGTTCTCTAATCTGGCTGATGGTTGAATAATCGTTGATCTTGGTCTCCAACTCTTGGAGTTTATGATGAACGGAATCACTAATCTCACCTGGCTCAATCACTGATAACAGGTCGAAATCTTTCTGAGACGTTTGGAATGACTCTACCAAGTAGCGCTCCATCTGATTGGTCTGGTTCCAGAAATCGGCACTCAATTCCGCCATGATTGTGGTTGAGTTTTCACTGGATATGGACGCTTCTTTAAGCTCATCAATCTCGGCAACAAGCGATCTTAAGATCTTGTTACCAATTATGTTGCTAGTCGAGAGATTCAAACGATTCAGGTCGGCTCTGTTCTGCTCTAGATCGAGAGCAGAACTCACAATCATACTTTTAGACCAACCGAGTCTCGAGTTGCAAGCTGACAATATGTGCTCTCGGTGATTCTTCGTCCAGTGGAGTAATGCACGACTTTTGTTAAGACTTGACTCCAAATCACTACCCGAAATCTCACTTTTAGCCATGAACATATCGATCTGATGCGACAAAGACTCGATTTGGATGGAATCATCTATTATATCATCTACTAAGGACGATATCCTCCAGTGGGGTGCAACCTCGTAGAAAGTTGTCATCGCTTCAGCATGAAGTCGGCCAATTTCGTCCACCCTGTTCCTGATTCTCCTGTCTTGCTCCTTGAGATCATTGATGCCTAAGATTTCCGTCAGCTCTTTGTTGCTGACCTTCAGCTCGTTGGTTAAGTTAGCTAAGATAGGTAATGACGCCTTGCTAATCCTATTCACATCGTCTATTTTAGTTTCAAGCTCAACCAAATGTTTTGATGTGTGGTTGAACTTGGAAGCCACGCTTCTGAGTTTCGAGTCGATGCTTCTTAAGTGTCTGACTATGTCATTAACGAGGAGTCGTTCGTCTCCTTCACGTTCAGCGTTCAACTCAATCAAATGGTTGATCTCTTCCAACTGAGTAACAGTTCTTTTAGATTCAATGATGCTCAGATTATATCTGTCGACATCTTCGAACAAGGTCTTCTGGGTATCAAGCTCATCACGGAAAGTGGAAGCTAGCAATATAGATGAGTGTTTAAGGTCTGAGATCTTCTGAATCAAGCTACTTATTTTATCGTTTCGCGAAAAAATGTTCCCCAGTAGAGTTTGGAATCCTTTCTCATAGTTGCGCTGCTGCTCTATTGACGTCCTCGTGGGGACCAGAAGGTCCCGACTGGTATATAGGTTGAATCTTATCAAACCATCGCTGGGGCTAGCCTGCCTCAACTGACCTATCTCATTGAGATGGTAGTCTTCATTCATCATGCCAAGCTCTCTCGCACTATCGGCGAAGACTTCCAATGTTGTGCCCACTAGATCTGATAAGAGATACACCATTGATGTCAAATATATATGATAAAACTCTAGTTCCCCAAAGGATTTATCTTGATCAAACACCGACGCATTCTGACTATTAGAGGCTAAGATCAGGCGATCCAAGATGCTTTGTGCTATCATGTAGCTTGTCAAATTGTGAGAATCTGAGTGGCTGTGTAAAGATGAGAGATAGTTGAGCGAGTTCATGAATCCTGCTCTAGAGCCTGAAAGCCCTATCTTGTGCTCTTCTATTGTTGCTGACAGCTCATCAGATTTTCGATTGAGCTTGGACTTGATACGATTGTAATCAATTGACTTGTTGGCATAGAGAGTATCTTGATGGATATCCTTAAGTGCCTGAGTGAGAGGCTTGGTGCAGGTGGAACAAGTCACATTGACATCCGTCAGATCGCTCGAGATATTGCTGCAAAGAATGAAATCTACATCAATCATTTCATTTAATAAGGATACACAGATGAGAATCACGGTGATTTCCGACAGATTCATAGCTTTGAGAATGCCGGAGGCCATGGATGCATCTGATATCACAGTGATATAACCGTTTCCTGTTGATTTTTTGTCTCATGAAAGTGTTCTAAAGGAGATAGCTTCCGGCCCCAAAAGAGGTTGACTGTTCGTGACGTTGTGATGAGTATTCACATCCTTCACCATGGATTGACTAGCAATGAAAATTTCGTCCATATTTCGAAGAGGTTTCACCAGAGGTCTATACTGACTCGACATGGCTAAACGAAGGGCTCCACGCACACAAGTTCGCTCCACGAGGAGTCCACGTGAGGAGTCCGGTGGAAACGCGTGATGACATATCAAACAGGGCAAAATATCAACATGACTTTCTCTGATTGAATATGTCCCCCAACAGCTATTAAGTCACCACAGGTCTTGTTCGTAATACGATCTCACTTTTACTATAACCATGCGTAAGCTCAAGTATCATGAGCAGAAGATCCTCAGGAAGGTCGACTTCGTGAACTGGAGACATAATTTAAAGGAAGTTGCAATAATGAGAAGGTACAACATCACCCGCCATGAATATCAATCGTACCTCAAACTAATCTTCGAGATAAGACAAATAGCTCAGAATATAGTGGACCTGAAGGACGAGGCATCCAGAACTCGGCTAGCGGAGAAGCTGACTGGCAAACTTTATGGAATGGGGCTAATCAAAACAAAGAGGATCAAGAAATGTCTCGGTATCTCGGTCAAAGCGTTCTGTCGACGCAGACTGCCGGTCCTGATAGTTCAATCGGGGATCTTCAATGGACCCGTATCGACAGCAGTCAAGTACGTTGAACACGGACACATAAAAATTGGTCCGAAATCTGTGAGAGACCCGGCTACATTTGTTACGCCCGACCAAGAAGATTACATAACTTGGGACGAGAAATTCAAGCGAAAGATTGATGAATACCGTGGCGAAGTGGACGATTATGTCGACGATTAAAGATTGAAACCTTTGAGAGTTACCTTGTGTTCTTTTGAGGAACCTTCCTGAGTTATTCTGACAATTGTACGGTAATCACGGTACGGTAAGGCAGAGTTTGTGCTCCTGCAGTCTTCCCTATCGAGCGCGTGCATGCCTGTCTGAAAAGACACTGCGATCGGCGTGTTGCACGCAAGTGCCGTCTTTTGATTTTCAGCGATCCGATTCTATCAAAACAATTTAACTGTATCGAGGAAAGGATCATTTAGAAAAAATTACAATCCAATTCTTTTAGAAGAAAACTGAAAACAAAACATGGAAGAATCAAATCATCACGAGATATTCGATCCCATGGCAGAGATATCTACAGGAACAACCATCATGGCTGTCGAGTTTGATGGCGGTGTAGTTATAGGAGCTGATTCAAGAACAACCATGGGTGCATATGTCTCGAATCGAGTCACAGATAAGCTAACCAGATTGACCGATAAGATATACTGCTGTAGATCTGGATCTGCAGCTGACACACAGGCTGTCGCCGATATTGTACAATACAGGCTGAAATTGTTCCAGATGGAAAATAATGAGGAACCGACTGTTTTTGCCGCTGCAAATATTTTCAAAGACATCTGTTACAATTACCGCGAGCAAATAACTGCGGGGATAATCTGTGCTGGCTGGGATAAGCGTAATGGCGGCCAGGTATTTTGTATTCCATTGGGTGGTATGTTGACCCGTGAACCAGTGACAATTGGAGGATCAGGATCTTCGTTCATTTATGGATTCGTCGACTCAAGATACAAGAAAGGAATGACCGAGGGAGAGTGTGTCGATCTTGTTCTCAATGCTGTATCATTGGCAATGTATCGTGATGGATCCAGTGGTGGTTGTGTTAGGATCGGTATAATTGATAAAGACGGCGTGAGGAGGAAGCTCTACACCGGCACTGATTTACCGCAGCACTATCGAGGTTGAATTAGGGAGACGAGTCAATTTAGTTTGCTAATAAAAATCGATGGGATATCGTCCTCGGATGTAACACTACTCAAGAAGCACTCTCTAGGAAAGGATACGGTTGATTGATTCCTCATGAAGAATAAGTAAGTCTCAATTCGGTTAGCCTAGGGACAGGAAAATATCCGTGCGTTCAAAATGCTATCAAACCTGCACAGTTTTCCAAGTCAAGATGGCCGAGCGGTCTAAGGCGGTGGATTTAAGCTCCCCTGTGGTTATCCACGCGTGGGTTCGAATCCCACTCTTGACAGAAATTTTTTTCTAGCCCCGAGCGCGAATGTCACTCGCTCGTCTTTATTTATTTATCAACTTGGATATTTTCGCACCAGGCAATGATGTGGCTGATCCCAGAGATTTGAACTGATCGCTCAGTAGGACTAAATGACTGAAAATACAATTCAAATGAGGGTGCAAACCTAATTCGTATATCTCTCGGAAATGTGAATGGTATATGTGTGAAAGAACGTGTATCAAAGATTGGTGAATCTTTTTGACAACTTGATCGAAATTGGATGGAAACTCTCGATCGAATTTGGTTGGGAATATCGATTCATCATTGATTGTCCTATGGGTGAAAGTCATCACGAAATCTGTGTAGTGTGGGGCAGTTAATTTCAGCCGCTTGCCTTTCTCGTCCTGCCAATGGTATATTCTGTTCTCAGGACCTATCATATCCGGGCAACCAGCATTAGTACAAAATTCTGAAATAGTTCCGTAGAGTAGATTGACGTTCTCAAAGAAAGCTATGGTATGTAAAGCAAGCCATTCGTTTTGATCGACGCCATTTGGCAGCTTGACTAATTCCATCAATTTTGACTCAGGTACGAGACATTGCAATAAATTAGCATCCTGAAGGTAATCCTTGTTAGCCTCTTGTGTGATACTTGACTGATTGTTGTTATCCTTGTTGTCGCGGCGCCTGGTCTTGCCCATAAGCCAACTAAATGTTTCCCTGAGATATTCGGACATGATGATGGATAGTTCCTAGCCTTTTCGTCCCTCTGGAAGAGGCGAAATAAAATAGCATTGCACGTAAGTCCAATGTCTGCCGTCCTCGTCCACCACTGTTTGAAGTGGTATCTCGGTCACGCAGACAGACAAGCGCCAGCAGCGGTGCATCTGCAAGCTGCAGGCTGCAGCTGCTGCAAGCGAGACGCACCGTGCACCAAAACAATCCGTCCGCACTCTGGAAATCGCGCCAAATCTTCATTGCCGCCATAGCCCGCCCAATCTCTCTTATTGTTTACCCCCTGCGAGAGGCTCCAGCGCCTAGCGCAACAGTTGGCCTCAGCCATTTAACTACCTCGAGTGAACGACAGCCATCCTTCTTGGCTTGATTTCAGGACTTTCAATGACGAGTATTACTATCGGATTTAATTTAAATTTTATGTGCTCTTAAATTAAAAATGGACAAGGATTTTGGAATCCGCGGAAGAGAAAAAGAAATAAGAGCAATATTTAAATTTGTCAGCAATCATGTGGATGCAAGTGAATCAGGAATCTTATACCTCACTGGACCTCCGGGAACAGGTAAGACAATGAGTGTGAACCTTGTTTTAGATCAATTCAAGAATATAGCCAGCCTAAGTCTCAATTGTTTCAAAGCTCAATCATCGAAGACTGTTTTGGGCAAATTCTGCGACTCATTGAGCATCCCTGTGCCTAGCAAATCATGTGACTCTCTCTTGATCAGTCTCTTGGCAAAGAAACTCACAGGGAGAACGTGCAAGCCATTCATACTGATTTTAGACGAGATGGACAAGTTACCCAGATCAAGTACTACCAATTTTTTTCACACAATACTATCCTGGACTAAGCAAAGCTTTAGTAAATTGATCATAATAGGCATAGCGAACACTGTGAATCTCACGGCCAGGTGTCAAGCGTTTGCTTCATTCGCTGGATCCGACATGGGGGTAGTAGAGAAGATAATCTTCAAACCATACAGCTCAAAAGATATTCAATCTATTCTCAACTGGTACCTCGATAATGACGAAAATTTTGGTGGCACATCGGTTGATCAAAAAGTAATTGAGTTCATCTCCAAGAAGATAGCTCGTGAGAAGGGTGATATTCGTACCGCGATTGATGAACTCAGGGACACAGTTTACGACGCTATGGCCGAAAAGAGGAGGCTCGATCATCCAGCACCTGAAACCTACCCCACTCCACCCTCAACGCCTCCCCTCACACCTCGCAAGGATAAGACGAATCTCGCCTCGGCCGTTAGCTCTGCCCGGAAGAGGCAGCGCGAATCTCATTTCTTCAATGAAAAAGCCCCTCCAGCGTCCGAGATAGTGCTCATATGCCTTTTAAAGCTTTGCTCCACTGCCAAAGATAATAGTGTTGATTCCAAAATGTTCTATGGTAAAGCTCGTGATATTCTGATAAGATATGGTACTAATGCTAACCAATTAGACGTGAAATCCGTCTTGGAGCAACTCGAACTCCAAGGAACTATTTGTTTTAAGAAAAGACCGAGGATGTACTCCGACAAGATCGTCCTCAGGTCTAGTGAGAACGAGATTTCGAGAATATGCCATAACAAAGACACGATTGCTGATTTTATATCTAAATTTTTCTAAATAAAAAAATTCTTTAAATCTTAGATCAGATCAGTCTAACAAACCCATTTTCATGACATGCTAGCTGCAGCATCAGCTAACTCGTAATCGTCCAGCCCAATAGGAATGTACTCGATAGCTGTAGCATCAAAACCCTCTTCATCGCTACTTTTGTAGTCGTCTTCGTCCAGAATGACATTCTTAACATCAATTTCAACATTTTCCTCCTCCTCCTCTTCTTTACAGTTTGACTTATATTCTGCCGCATCGGCATCCTCTATATCGAATTCTGACTCCCTCTCATCATACTCGCAGTTCTCGTCGAGTTCCTCAAAAGTAGGAGCATAGGCCGACCAATTTTCGCATTCAGCCCTAGCCCAGAGCAATACAAAACCACCACTCGATACGCTGGTCACCAGAGGTTTGGTAGGGTGCCACTGCATGTCCAGTAACATTTCGCCCTTAGAAGCTCCTTGGAGCATTTTTTTCACAGCTCCAGTTTCTATATCCCAGATATAGAGGGTATGCTGTCCGCCAGACCCGCCGCAAATGTACCGGACGTCTGTTTCGGACGAGAAGCAACATCTCTTCCATAATGTCTTATACACCATGTCCTGGAATTTTCGGATCTCTTCGCATGTCCCGTTGATGCCCGCTTTGAGGGCACTATCACAGTAATACAATCGGAGAGTGCGATCGGCTGAATTGACTAGAAAGTATCTTTTATCTCTTCGGGCAAACTCAATCTCTCTGATTGATGCAGGTGCCGATCCCGGTGGCTGAATCCTGAAAGATGATACTACTGGAAACAGATTTTCTTCCACGCTTGAAGATCTAATGGAGGAAGGACACTTCATGATAACTAAACGGCCTTTTGCGCCACCGGTGTATATGTGTTGTCCTCTTCTATCGAATGAAGCTGTCATGTTTGATTCAGCATCGTCTCTATCGGTAGGTAAATATTTGAAATCGACGCTTGATGATTCATAATCTACTTCGAGCAGTATTGGAGCATGGCGATATGGGCATACCATGACCTGCTTGTCGTTCCTCGGATTAAACTGCACCTTCATTAAGGGTGCCTTGAATATCCATTTTATCTTACACTCCCCGCTGAGAACATCCCAGAGGGCAACGCTGTTGTCGAGTGAGGCAGACGCGACTTTATGCCCGTTCCTGGACCAACTGATCGAAGAGACTGGATGACCTGCATGGGCGAGAATATTCTTCGCTACACATCTCGTGGTCAGATCCCAGAGGACTAGTCTACCATCATTACATCCAACTGCAAGTAGTCCTCCAAACCGGTTGAACTCGCAACACACTGCCAGACTTGAGCAGTCCAATTGCCCATCGAACTCCTCGGGAAAATTTTTTCTTTCCTCTTCGGCCATCTTTGTGAGTGTGAATGATAAATTGTATCAGGAACTCAAGGCTTGAGATCTATCAACATCTAAACTCCAATTCATCGATCATAAAGCACGTGTTTGTTGTCATTCTAAATGTGCAACCTCGTGCAAATCATTTTGGCAACGCGCAGATTTGGCTGCGCGTCTGCGCTGGGTCCCACGAATTGCGGTCCATGATCGGCAATTTCAGTCGGGCTTTGTAGCCCACAGGCAGGTCCAAAAGTCGCCACACTTGGCCTGGGTTGAAGTCGATCGCGACCGGAACAATCTTTTGCGAGTACCTAGGATCTAGGCCTCATGAGAAGTCCTCGTGGTTGCACCAAGGACTGTTCTACCCATACCGATCCGGTGATCTCTGCCCTCTAGCTTCCATAATATTCAGAACTAGCTGCTACCTTTTGTTCGAAGAGGCAATCTTTAGAAAGGTAGCAAACGAGATCCGAAGTGAGCCTGTTGATTGCAAAAAGTGATGAGGCAACCACATAGCGCGAACCTCTTATCATGGCGTCTGGAAGGAGATTGAGAAAGAATCTGAATAGGTTAGCATATCTGACTGTTGGATGTATGTCATCCCTTTTCGACTCCTTAAACGGATACTGTTACGCATGGATTATATCGTACAAAATAGCTTTTGACTCGTTTGTAGTGATCAGTCATATCATTCGCCATTATATGAGTTTATGGAGAGAAGCGTTCCTCAAAAAATCATAGAGGGAGACGACGCAGGAATGGAAGGGATCCCAGGAAATCCTTCGAGGGGATTTAGCTAGCACGATCCAATAGTTTGATCAGGAGGATGAAGCTTTGGGAGAGTAAGGCCTAGAGCCTTCAGTCTTAGTACCTGGTAGAAGAAATAGCAACAGGACAGTTGCCGGAGATGTCTCGGACTTCTTCGACATCTAGGGGGCAGCTCATGTCTCATGTAATCAACAAATGTTCACTACAATTTGCCGCATAAGAAATTGATTGAGGAATCACCTGGTTACAAAACGTATTTATTTGTATATATGCTGCAGTCTCGACAAAACTCCCCCTTTGTTCGCTTGCTTGTGCCGAGTATTGTGGGAGGTTTTTCTCAGTCGGCATTGGACGTCTCAAAGGTTAAATTGGAATGTAATGAACTTGTATATGATGTAGGTTACCATGACCACATTTGGCATTGCAGTTGTTGAAAATCCAAACGAACGCTTGTATGGATATCCGAAAAAGAATGCAATCCTACCGATGAATTGCAACATATTAATCAATGGTATATACTTGAGAATTGCCTCAGGTGTCGCAAAGCTAACGAGTATGAGCTGTGCAAATACAGATATAGTGATCTGTTCAAAGCTGTTAGTCAAGATGTTTTTATGCATTTGCACCTTATCCTCCTTAGTTTCGTCAAGTGGGTTGAAAGCCTTGAATTGGTATCTGCCTCCAATAGTGGCAAACACATTGAACACCAACCAAGCGACTAATAGTGACTGATATCTGAGAGCATACTCTGCTCTACCAGCGAAACCTCTGAGCATATCAACATTCATGCTCGATGGGTAGAGGGCGACCGTCTCGAAATGCACCAGCAGGGTGACCACTCCCATGAAGACAAAGGCCCCAGCCAGGAGCATTATGCCAGTTTTGAGCAACTGTTGCATCTCATCATCACTCATCGGCCTGTTATACTTGCTCTTGTGCTCTGATTGTGACATCTTGTCTCTTAGAAGCTCAGTTGAAATGGATTAGATAACTTGATGCAAAGGTATCTTTATCTTGTTGATGATTGGTCAGTGGAATTAATTCTGACGGCTATTTTTTTCCTCGAGGGATCTGGAAGGTTGCCAAACTTGTAAAAATCGAGTTTTGACTGGACAATAAAATGAGTGGAAAGAGATGGATTTCGTTCAGTCTAGTTTAAACGGTTAGTGGCTTCGAAAGCGATAAGTTGTCATCGAGTATCCTTGGCACGTACAGATATTGCTCGTGCGCAGTGCTTCTTTTAAAGCCTTGAGGGAATCGCGTTGGAGTCATTTATGCGACCGATGCATTGCTATTCTGCTAATACTGCCTTAGAATGATCAAGGTGGAGGAAAACGGCGTCCTGGCGCACAACAAGCCAATTCTGGGCATGAACAACGTATGAAAGAAAATTCTCGATGCTTGCTGGTCGGGGCGGGGCTAGTATGGCCTTGGCGCAACCAATTTATCTGTTTATTTTATCTTTCTCTGTCTTACATAACAAAAAGTTTCAAGCCCTGTCTGCTAGCTTTTCCTACTAAACTCGATGGTCGTAGCAAGATGGCTATGCGTGCTGCAATTGAATTCCTTCTAGCGCGACTGCGACCACATTTTAGGTTGTTACTAGTTCTAATGTTAGGAGATTTGAGCAAATGAATGCAACTTGATTGATGCAGTGACTAAGAGAGCTTTTTGTTTGCTTCGCAAACTTCCCCAGCCTCAATTGACTCATGGGCCGGTCTCTCTCCTCGCTGCTTTGAGGAGTTTATCCCTCCGAATAGCCAGGGGCTAGGCAACAAATTACAGGAGTTGGCCAAAAATCAATGCGACGCTCGCTGGAAGCCTCGCTAGCCGGAGCAACAGGCAGACGCAGAAGCTCTGTCTAACAAAACTGACCTCCTCCATTTTATATTGCTTCGAATCGCAATGTTCCTTTGTGTTTCAAGCTTTAGGATTTTTGTGATTTCGTACATGTATCGTAATTGTCGGCGTCCTCTATGGTTTGATGATAGAAGACTAAAAACGGACACGAAGAATCGGCATGTTATGTTTCATCGATTGTTTCTTATTGAACGAATTTCGCTTTTGATAGCCTCGAGGCCTGTCTCTATGTCTAAATAGAAGATAATTCGAGCCTGGAAGCACTTTGTACAAGAACCATCAGGTTCGTGATGGGAGACATTCTGTTGATCAATAGAGAGGTGCCAAGTGATCCCATCGGCTCGACCACCCATGGCATCATCGTTCGTATGTTGATTATTATCTCAGTTCGAAAGATCTACCGACGATGAACCTTGGTGAGTGCATGAGTGTTGATGATGTATCTGAGTTGAAGGAACTTCAATGGGGTACAGCTTTGGAACAAAGCGAAAAACTCTCTCAGATTCTCTTCGTGAGGATGGGTAGATCGTCGATCAGTCTCTGGCCTTTTGTAATCGTCTGTTCACTTGGATCATAGATTATGGCCGGAAGGGGCCAGGATCGTTCTGAGGCGACAGATGGATGTTGCCTTGGTTCACCTCACCGAGTCTCAACAGAACAGAAGAGCTCCAGGAGAGATCTTCTGAAATTATCAGAAGAAATTATGACAGTGAGATAGTTGAGAGAGGAATCAACCTGATCATCGGTGATGGAAGGTAAAAAACCTGACATTGACAATTTGCCGCCGAAATTTCTCAATCAGTGAACCACTGTGGAGGAACTTGCGACACTTGGAAAGATACGAAACAAGACCTGCATTGGCTGGCAGTGGCCAACTTTGTGACACTTTCCCACCTCTCAAGGCTCGAGAGGACTCTTTCCTTTCAAGCTCAACAAGCTTGAGAGCGAACGTTGAGATTCTAAGTTATCTAGTCGAAGCCCTCTGTCACCAATATCATAAGGATTGATGTGTCACGTTTCACGGAATGCGAGCCGCTTGAGCAATCTCGAATGTATAAGCTCGAGAATAACGAAAAGTTACATCGAGTGGACCACAAATCCTGCAAGTTCCTGCTCGACATATGTCAATGACACTCCCTAAAAGTCTGAGTTCCCGACACTTTCAGTTTCGGGCATTCTGCTGCAGACGTCATGTTATTATGGACTTGATTAGCTGTCCAGGATGTATGAAGGGTAAACCCGTAACATGATGAGGGAAAAACTCGATATGTTTAGATCAAGTCCGTGAGTATGATCCGACAGTCGGCCTAGGTGTGAACGTCTTTTTGATAGGCCTACTTGAATCTGGTTCGGAGGAACAGTTAGATTTGTTCACATCTGGAGGGCACCATGAGCCTTTCGAGGAGTTAAAATATCAACTCGGCAGATTGCTGACGAACGAGTTTTGCATCGGCAACTGACTAACATCTCAGAAACTCCCAATAGAAACTCGGTTGATAATCAAGATAGATACACAATCACTCGGACAAACAGGGAAGCTTGACAATTTGTAAGCTAGAGAATGTTGACGGTCTTGCGCGGCGTATCACTAAGAGATAGATTATTCGTATGATTCTCGTGGATTCTGTAGTTTATATGAGAGGAAATTGATCAGAGTAAGCCCACCAGTGTGAGAGAGGAAAACTGGCTCCTCGCCAACCACCAAGCTCGCCGGATGCTCAGATTTTATTTGCGGCCCAATCTGCAGGGGCAGTTGCCCCTCAGTCTGTCGACAGACCGAATCCTTTCGGAAAGTCTGCGAGATCGATAAAGTTACCCGCATGTGATAACGGGGCGCGTCTACGGTACGGGTCCGCTACTGCACCAAAGCACAATGGATTCTTCGGGACACACCGCGCACTCAAAGGAAGGCCCGCCGCCGCTTCCCGCCATGAATCCTGTCTCATTTTTTCTGGCACGCTAGGCATTACGAAAGATGTATTCGCGTCAAAATACTTCTAGATGAGCAGATGCATATTGGTCATTTCCATACAAATTTGCCAACGAATGCATCCAAACATTAGGTCATTTAGAGAGTAAATAATAGTCCCTCAAACCGATCTTCAATAATGGAAAACCACTTGTTCAATTTGAAATTTGCGGCGAAGGAGCTCGAGAGGAACTCTAAACGATGTGATAAACAAGAAAAACTCGAGAAAGCTAAAGCCAAAAAATGTATACAAAATGGCCAGATAGAGAGCGCAAAGATACATGCCGAGAACGCTATAAGGCAAAAAAACCAGTCGATAAACTATCTTAGGATGGCTGCCAGGGTGGACGCGGTGGCCAGTAGGGTTCAAACTGCCGTCACGACGAAGAAAGTTACCACGTCCATGGGTGGTGTCGTGAAAGCTATGGACTCAGCGATGAAGAGTATGAACCTGGAGAAGATTTCGGGCATCATGGACTCATTTGAAAAACAATTCGAAGATCTAGATGTGCAATCTTCCTACATGGAAAATACGATGAGTTCAACGACAACTGTCTCAACTCCTGCCAATGAAGTTGACACCCTGATGCAACAGATCGCTGGCGAAGCAGGTCTCGAGCTCAATCTTGAATTACCGCAGAATCCATCCACCAACCCAGCCGCTTCTACAGCAGTGTCACAAGAGCAAGATGAGCTCACTAAGAGGCTGGCCCAGCTTAGAAATCCGTAATGGTACTACTTATGCGACGATCGATTGATCATTTTACTGATTTTCTATCAATGGGGGGAATGACTTAGCGCAGGTGTGATACACTAGAAGATTACTCCAAGAGTATCAATATGGACTCGCATCTAAATTAGTCGGCGCCCATCACTGTTAATAAAACAGACGCTCACTTTTCGTTCGAAACTGGCTTGATGAGGGATCGAGCCATACCTCTCACCAGGTTCTTCCTTAGATCAGAATTATCCTCAGCCATACTCTCTTTCCCTATCTCCTGTACCGATCTCATCAGGTCTAATGTTTGGTCTGGAGAAAAAGTGATTTGTGACTTTGATTGCAGCAAGGTTTTGGTGTCCTTAAGAAGCTCCTTGCAGAAGAATTTTGGATATACTTTTGACGCGAGGAGGGCTCGCATCAGATTTCCAGCTTCGATGGATGCATCATCTCTAGATTCGTTTGATATCTCCTTGAATTCGAAATATTTGGTGAGGAAAGCAAGACGCTCGTTTTCTAATGGTATACGGCATAAGCTATCGAAAATCGATTTGTCAGGAAATGTGCCCGACTTGCAATAATAGTAAATGTACTGATCGGATATGTAGGTGATCAACGAATTTTCTCCGCTTTTGATTGCCCAATACAATGCATTTGACAGATCAATGGGCGAGGGCAACTGTTCCTTAGTTGATCGTCTTTGGAGCTTATCACTCGACTTCATGGATTCGTCACTCAATCTTGTCGTTCTTCTAAGCCAGTTTCGCGCCATGATCAAGCATACAGCTTTGGGGATATTGCTTAAACTTCTCTTTTTAGCGATCGAAATGATCTTGTTGGCCTTTGCTTCGTCGAATGTCGTCAGAGACACTCGTGTGAGCAATATTTCCATAAAGTGCTGACCAGTATTTGGGCAGCTGTCTAGATAAGAGACCCCAAGGGGCCATAAGAGTTCATCATCAAACAATGTGGATGCATAATCCTGAAGGAAAGTTTCTCTGAGCTTATCAGACTCTGTTATTTGATGCATTGATAACCTATTGCAACTGTGCAACAAGTCGACAAAATGCGTAACGAACCACCAGTTGTCATCTAAATAGGCACAACATCTGGCCACAACAGACATGAGGTCGTATTCAAAAGCAGATATTATGATTTCATCGAATTGACTTGGGTCGGGGCGCAGATGTGAAAATTTCGGGTGATTTCGCTTATGAATTGAGATCATGCGACGACTGAGATCAGCCAGGTCGGTGTTCCTAATACAAGGATCGGAGTATAATAAATAAGCAACCATCAAGTGATACCAGGTATCACATTTCGATGCGAGCTCATCGTAAACAGTGTGGTCTTGGCTAACTAATCTTACAATATAAAGCAGATTTGGATTGCTGTCGAACTGACCGGTTTCGCGCTCACGCTGGCACCAGGATGACCAGGTGTCCCACCTAGTAGCAAACTCATGGACTATGTACTGACTTGATAGAGGCATAGTGTCGAGCATGCTAGCAACTAGTTGCATCTGATCGTTTCTTTGGAACTGGTAATGACAGCTCAACAATTGTATAGCTTTCTTAGTTTCACCCTTGAGGACCAATAACAAGACAAGATTCCAATATGATTCTTCGTTGGCATCCTCGGTGAGACGGTAAGAACCTGCTTCCAACTGGCGAAGGATGTCCTTGAGATCTTTAGAGAGTTCATCGAAATGCATTTTAATCCAACTCCTCAATTGGCTGATAAGAGTTGTCGTCTGGTTAATATCGAGCAAGAGTATCTCACAGAGATTCCAGATCACCTCTAACTCTTTGAGAGTGACAATTTGCGAAGAATTTTGGGCTGGGTTCTGGGCGCGCTGTAGATTTTCCACGCATTCATGTATAATTGATCGATACCTTCTTGATATGGCTATGTAATTTGTCTTATCATCAGTCTCATCCCTCGGAATTGAAGCGAATATGGCATGGCTTTCGCGGATCAACAGCCGTACTGGGTGGGAGAAGAAATTGTTGTATTTGAAGAATGGCAATTGGGACATGGTTGCCTAAGTCAATCGACGGTGTGATTTAGAGATATGTGGTGTTCAGATGATTTTATCCAAGTGAATAATACTTTCTCGTGGGGCATTCGAGAATCATAATAAGGTGAAAGATTTATCAGAGCTTCAACACGAACACCTGAACAGCCACGCGGTTCGCACGTTGCCGAAGAAAGTGTTCTGGCGCATGAAACGCGTAGATTTCAGCCGTGAAAAGCTGACACTAATTGAAACTCAGAAAAATCACATCTCTTGAATCATAACCAGCTGATAATCCCCCACTGATCAAAATGGCTCAAGGAAAGATGAAGACCAAAGTGAAACTTCCTCCAAATGTCAAGACTAAGTCCGTCCACAGGACCAATATGACAAAAAAGCGACAAGCGAATCGTCCCAAAAAACCTAAGAACACAGATACTCTTCAGAAAGAAGTAGAGAAAGAAATCAGAAAGAACATCGAGGAGAACGCTCGGGCCAAAGCCGGCAAATGATCGTCGTTTTGTTAGTCACATCGGATCTACCCCTCTGAGGTCTCAACCTGGGCTCGTTGCCGTACATACGTATGCCAGTTTTATGGCTCCCCGAGCTAGACTGTGATAGTCAGCAACCAACGGATATCGGCGTCCTGTGGCAGGACTAGCTAGATCCAGGGACAAAAGCAGGATTTGAAGCAAGGATTGAGTCGTTTATCGTCGTACTAATACTATCGCCGGTTGTGGTGATTGATTCATGCGGGAAGCGCGAGAGACAAGTGAGCGCAGTTGAAAAGAATATACCGCTTTTTCGATCGGCTTATTGGCACAAAATACTGAGAGAGGCGGGAATAAAGTGGATATCAAGATGCTCGATGCTAAGGATAGACTAGGCCTCATCTGAGATTAGTTGGAAGGCAATTGGTCTTCATTATATTACTTCTGCTACTAAATGTCCGTTTAATTGTTCTTGTCGCCGAGCGGGATTGAATTATTTCCAGAAAAGAATGGCAACAATTGAAGTGGCGAAATGAAGGAGTGGAAGAAGGCAGCAGAAGGGAAAGGAAAGAGAAGCAGGGGGAGTTTTGGCTAATTTAAGAATGTCACGCATGCTTTCCATGTGTGTATTGGAGTTGGTTTGGAAATAAATCGAGCGATCGCTTTGAAAGAATCCAGCATCCATATCTAGAGAGAAAGACTGATCTTTTGGCTAAGGTGGTGCCGGCACGAGGCAGTGCCAGAGTTGCAGTTCCCTCTCAAAGGTATGTCGACTTTATATGAATCAAAATAGTAGGGGAGTATTTCTTAATTTAGGGAAGTAAGTTTGAGAAAAACAACAGCAAGCCTTAGTTGAGTTGTTATTGATGTTGTTGTCGCTGGAGAAGAAATTGGTCAAAAGATTTGCTCATCATCGTCCCCGTGGCGCCAGCAGCAATGATCGTTTGCAATGAAGTGCCTTCCAGCTTCCAGCAGCAGACTGGCTATGCCGGAGGAGAGAGGAAAGCTGGCAGCAGGTCTAGTGACACTGGTGGCCGCCAGTGGCAATAGAAAATGTTGTGCATCACTGAGGCAGTTGGTTGGAGCAGTTATTAGTGGAGAAGAGGAGGAGGACGAATCATTTTCTTCCTCTTGGGACTCGTCCGAACACTTGTTGTGCCCCTCTTACTTTGGCCCAAAACCACCACCACCACCACCCACTTTCCTCAATTGCACTAGCCCTCTGGAGGCGCAATGTTTCTGAGAGCTCCTTCCCTCTTCTCTCAGTCTGTATCAATTAGGCATTGGGGAAAAAGAGAGAGAGAGAGACAGAGATCGAGGGGGAGACAGAGAGTTGGAAAGCATGGAGAGGCTGTGGAAGTATTCTCTTTTTTATCGTCCAAGTTCTTCTTTACTCACTCTATTCACTTTCGCCACTCCGGCCGACAGAGGGGAACGCATCCGTCCGTCCGGCAGGCGCCAGCTGATCGCCTTATCGAGTTGGCAAATCTCGCATCGCCGCCGCCGAGAAAGCCTCACCTGCTCGCTCGTGGCGCCAAGCGTCAATATTTGCCAGTTTGCCCCAAGCGCTGCGGCGGCTCCATAGACTTGCGTGCAGTTGTCGCGCGCGGCCCACCACTGTCCCACTTGGCCACACTCCGGCGGCCCATTGGCGCGCCTCGTGGACCAAATGGAGCCCATCGCCTGTTTGGCCCGCCAGACCGACCAAGCACATAGGCCACATGGGAGAGCGAGGCAAAAGGAGCGCGCACTTGCCAGCTCTTGCTGGCTGCCACGAGACAACAGTGGACAACTTGTGCCACTAATTAGGTGAAATTGATTCATTTAAGGCCTGAGCTAACTGAGTCACAAGCGATCCGGAGAGGCGGAGAGAAAGCTCGCTCACACAAGTGGCCAGAAGAGAGGACCTTAGGGGTGGCGCTTCCAGTGGAAACTCGTGGCGCTCACCCTGCTCCTTTTGCGTCTCCTCTGCTGCATGAGAAATTCTCGTTTTCCACTCCTCCCGTCCAAAGTTCCACAATGGAGCTGGCCGCAAAGCTCGTTGCGAGCGGGCAGCCTGCAAACACTGCCTTCACGACAACCCTGAGTCGAGCGCCTTAGAGTGGAGGCGAAGAATGAAGCCGCCGGAGCTTAGCGGTGGGACTGAGTGTGGTTTGAGTTTCTATTTGGAGACAGAAGAGGTTGAATGGAGGGGGAGCAAAATGGCTGCAACTTGGAGCCAAGAGTGTGGCTTTTGGGTAAAATTTCCAAGCAAAGCTCGACATCGTTTGGGAGGTGGCGCGTCTGTGGCAGAGATGACTGTGTCCACAGGCAGGTGCGAGTGGCCGCGCACAACTCACTGGCCGAGCGCGCCGACTGGACGACTGCTGAGTAGCGAGCGGCCGAGCAGAGGCCATTTTTAATTGTGCACGCCCAGGTTTATAGATCAACTTCTGGCCTTTTGGAGCTTTTGGCGCCGGCGGACACTGTGGTGTTGGTGGGCCGCGTGTCGTGGCTAATGATGTTTTCATTGCATACCAGCACGGCGGCGCTGAGATGGCAGTGTGCATTTCGGCCGGGCGACTCTCCGCAGACTGGCTGGCCGGCCGACAATTGCTCTCCACGACTGTTGGCCGCCAACTTTTTTGTCCACACACAAACACGAGAAGAGAACCCTCCGAGGGCACAATTGGGCCGGTGAGCGCGGCGGCAAGCCGCAGAGGCAGCGGCAGAAGCAGCACCAGGCCCGAAGGGAAAGAGGCAGCGTGAAATTATTATATTTTTATCGCCACCATTTGCCCGACTACCGAGGGCACTGTAAAAGGGCGCCACAAGCGAGCAAACGCACGCCCATTGGCTCCACGGAAGATGTAATGTCTCTGTCCAGTGTGATGCCGGCCAACTGGCTGCCCCGGCCGTCCGCCAGGGCACCTCTCGTGGTGGCCACTTTTAACGCGCCTCCATGGTGGCCGTCTCTGTCTCTACCGCTGCCTTCGCCGGTGGCGTGCTGCCCTCGTCGACCACCGGCAACGTTGGCCGAGCTATAAACGAGCATAGGAAGCCCGAAACAATTTTTCTCTCCTCTCCAGTGTCTTTTTCCAACTCCAAAACCACTCTCTTTCCTGTCTCGCTCGGCCGCCCTAACCTCTGCCAGTCTCTCTCTCCGAGCGCCTTCACTATGCCTAAGCGCGCACTCGTGGCCGCGCTCGCGTTGGCCCACCGAGCGCTGCTCGAGGGCCGCACACAAACCCAAGCGCCTCCAGTTCGCTTTCACATTTTCCACCCGAGCTGCTAGCTGCTGGCTCCTAACTGCTGGCTGCCAGACTCTCGCCTATCGTATCCTGTCTCTCCTGGGCAGCCGCTGGCTCTCAGTGCGCAGCCCGTGCAGACAGAAGGTGGAAACCATCTCGCGCCCGCTTAGACGGTGGCCAAGTGGCAGTGGAGCCAAGCCAATGGGCTGCCAGCCGCCTGGTTCGGCCCTCCTGCTTGAGGGCGAAGAGCGACCAGCTCGAGGGGACTACTCGACGAAGCTATGGAGCGACAGAAGGCGAGCAGCACTAAGGACGAGAAGAGGAAACCGAAAAGAGAATGGCTAATAGAGAGCAGCCAGGGCATTTCCTTGCTCGCTTTACTTGGCCGCCCAGTTGAACGTGAGAAGAGTATTATTTAAACAGGAGGAGGAGGCAAAAAGTGGCGCCAACAATAACTACCAGCACTCAATTCATTAATTTACTACTCTAGCTAATTCTAACCATCTATGTTTGGCTAACAACAGTTCGCTAAACAGTCCGCCAAAGGAGCAGCAGCAACAACGACGACAAACAGCAACCCGCTTGAACAAAATGACATTGAAACAAAAGCCAAACTGGCGACTGTGCAATCTCGTCCTGCTTTTGTTTGGCTTGCAGCTTCCAGCTCGCGCTTGGCCTGTTTGCCATCCAGACACAACACTCCACTGGCAGTGGAAAATGCGAGCCACACACACACACAGACCACTTCCAAGTGGACGACATATTTCGTCACTAATTTGGCCTCCCTCCTAGTCTCTGTTTATATTGTTCCCCCCGATCGTCCTGTTTGGGCCCAGTTTGGCTGCTCGCGCCAAACAGCAGTGGTTTTCCCCCTTAGGCCGTTGGAAAACAATTCAGCCCAACGACTGGCGCAAAAACAATTAGCGCGGCCCAAAACTGTCCAAGGGCAGCCCCAGATGATACTGTTTGCACAGCGCACACACGCACACAAACGCTGGGCCGCGCGCAAACTCACGCCGCACTGCTCGCTCTGCAGCTCGCCTCTAGTCGCCATTATAGTGCTGGCCCGCTTGAATCGCTGAGGGCCAAGCTCGCAAAATGGGGCCTCTTGCGCGCAAGGTCGCTCGTGTGTGGCGGCATGTGACTGGTTTGAGTAATGGATTTTCAGCCCACCGTCGTCCCCAAAGTGTTCTTGCCACTTTGTTGTCAGCTCTCGGCCATAAAGAACAGCTGAGAGGCGAGCTGAGGGCTGAAATCCGAGTGCAAACTTGCTCGATTGGACCTAATTGCCGGTCATTTTCAGTTTCCCAAACTTACTCTACAAAGCGCACTTGCACTCTTTTTTCGGCCTGGCTTTTCGGTCCTTAGGAAGGGGGCAAAAATCGATCGTCTGCTTCATTTGGCCTCGTCTGTGGCCAACCTCGAGAACGAACTGGCTGCTCGCAACTTGTTTGCACTCGCCTCTCATCTGGCCCAGTGTACAAAGCGACAGAGCAAAGAGACAGGCGAATGGCAAACAAGTGGAAAATGAGAAAAATCTCCAAATGGACAGGAGCCTTTTTTGGCCCTACTCGCATCTCGCAGTCTCTCGGTCCTCGTGTATTCCTGAACCAAGAGGCTCAGTGGAGTTTCTTCTTTCCACTGCAGCTGAGCTCCAAACGGTAGCCGGAGAACTATTTGCGCGCCGCATTATTTGCATATTACTGAGACAGGTGAACTCTGGGCTACTGCCGCGATGCTATCGATTATATTTGCATACCTCTGCATCATTCGTTTGATGTGCCACTCGAACGAACTCACAATCAGATTGTGTGGCCGCACCAAAGGCAGCAGCAGCAAAGTGGCCCCGCGAGCCGATATTTTTAGGTCGGCCAGGCCGAGTTTGGGCCAGACAAAACAAGCACCTCTTGCTACCTGTTTGGCGGGCAACTGTTGCACGGCGGCAGTGTGATACACTGCAAGATGGTGGCTGCCCGTGGCTACTGCCTGGGGAGTGTAAGTGGAAATTTGAACCACCGGGTCGGGATGGCCGAAGTGACAAAGAGGAGAAACGGGAGAGCTAAGTGCGCATCGATGCCGCCCAATCGCAGCCGGCCGATCGATTTCCATTGGCCCGGCCGAAGTTGCGCGACTGGCGACAGACCAAATCGCCGTAGGCGTTTTCAAGCGCACGCGAGCTGCACTGCTTGCGGGCGGGCCTATTGCAATGATCGAGCGATGCGCGAGGGCGCCTTCTGCGAGAGATGCTCTCTAGGAGGCTCGGCCGCCGCTCGCCCACTCACAGTCAGCCTTGCTCTCACACAGGCCTGATCAATCATTTATAGGCAGAATATTGCATGGTGGCTTGGGGACTAAATTGGCTCGGCAAATTCAATTCAATTCTATCGGATTGATAACTTGAGTTAAACATTGGTTTCGCTCTGTGGCCGGTAAAGAATCGCGGACAATCCCAAAGCTTTGATGGAAGATGTTTGTTTGGGAATTCTCTTTTCATTTATTCAGACGCCCAGAATAGAATTGGACAAAATATGGCCAATTCACATGATGGAGATGATCCATTTTTGGCTTAGATTGAATTTTGCCAATCAAGAGCAGATTCAAGCCGAATTCCTCTCTGTAGGTGCCAACATAGACGCCTATCGGTCATGTTCATTTTAATCAATTTCAATTTTATTACTATATTATGCATCAATCGGTTGAGAAGAAGAGATAGTTATCACTCACTGAGTTTTCTTTGAAGCGCTCATTGTTGCTTTGTATAATCTGACACAGAAGGGAAGTTTCGGGAGTGGCTGGAAGGTGAGCCCAACACGAGTAAGTAGGAGGAGAAAGACAAACAAGCAAATGGGAGACTTAGAGAGGAGAGCCCAATGGTTCGTGTGAGTGTTTGTTTTGTGTGCACACATTTGTCGATCACGATCACCATTTGACGCCATACAATAAGGTGCACATATTTCTCCATTGTGCGAGCGCGCGTCGCCATGCTTTGCAGGCCGCCCCCGCTCCTAAGCCAATGGGGAAAATCCAATCAATTGGAGGCTACTCTCGCCCTCGCCTCACCCCCAGGAGGAGTTTGCTCGTAAAGTGTTCGCGGGTGTGTGTAAAGCTGTCAGTTTGCAATCGACGATGAGCGGGCCGAAAATCGGTGCTGCTGTTGCTGTGGGTGATGCTGGCCTAGAGCCTGTTGCTGCTGAGCCTGCGAGCCAATCCCAAGGGCGCCCGCCGACATCATGCTCTGGGACCACTCGCTCTTGACCGCGCCGGCAGCCAACAGGTGCGGCTGGTGGGCGGCCGCCGCCGCAGCCGCATGATGGTGCAACGGATGGTGGTGATGGTGCAAAGGGAGATGGTGCGAATGATGGTGGGAGCCTGAGCCATGGTGGGCGTGGCCGTGGTGCGAGTGATGGTGGGCCAAGTAGGCGGCGTTTGCCGAATAGGAACCGGCCGCCTGTGCAACCATCTGCTGCTGAATACTCTGGTATGGGTCAGCGTGTTGGAGAGCTTGTTGTTGTTGCTGCTGTTGTTGTTGTTGTTGTTGTTGTTGTTGCTGCTGCTGCTGCTGTTGTTGCTGTTGGTGGTGGTGGTTGTGGAGGTGTTGTTCGTTGAGATGGTGCTCGGCGGCCAAGTGGGACTGCTGCTGCTGCTGCTGCTGGAGAGCTTGCTGGTGTTGTTGTTGCAGCTGGTGGTGGTGCTGTTGGCCCTGCTGCTCGAGGGCAGCGGTGGCGCTGGCCAGACTCAGGTGCTGATGATGGTGTTGCTGTTGCTGCTGTTGTTGTTGTTGCTGTTGTTGCTGTTGGTTGTGTTGTGATTGTTGCTGCTGGTGCGTCTGGTGCTGTTGGGTGGTCTGCTGTTGGAGATTCTGGTGAGATGATTGTTGCACAATTGAGCTCGAGTGGTGAGCGGCCGCCGCCGAGGCGCTGGAGGCGGCGGCCGCGGCTGCAGCCACCGCGGCAGCCGTCAGCGAGTACATGGAGGCGCTGGCGCTGCTCTGTTTGGGTTTCCTCTTGCGCGTCTGGATGCCCTCCTTTTTCATTGCCATGGGACGAGGCACCTGAGGTGTGATGGGGGTGGAGAAATGTCAAAGACAAGGGTTAGTTTAGTCTCGGTTAGTGGCTCGGATAAAGATCTCGATTAGGCCTCGCTTGAGGCCCTTAAGTAGTCCAAAAAGTGCGGCAAATGGTGCAGAAATGGGCGTCAAATAATGCAGAAATGGGCGTGAAATAATGCAGAGATTCGCCAAATATCATCTTTGACAAATTACTTACATTGTGCAGCTTGAAGTAGAGGCCGCAGGCGTTGCAAACGGGGTCGCCCTCGTTGTTCCTGCGCCAAAGGGTGGTGGTCTGGGTGTGACAATTGCTGCAGCTCATGCCCTGGCGGCGCGCCGTCGACATGCGCTTGTGCGGCCTCGTTTGGGGCCTGTTGATTCCGTTGGTCTTGCTGTAGAGGCCGCAGGCATTGCACAGATAGTTGCCGTCTATGTCGCGCCTCCAGAGGGGCGTGTTGGAGGCGCCGCAATTGACGCACTCGCGGCCCGCCTCGCTTCCTGCCGACTGGGCCGAGTGGGTGACCGCGCCGAACTGGGCTGCATGGCGGCCACCGCGTTCGCCAGGCCCGCCGACGCCGACGAGGCGCCCGAGCCCATCGGATGGTGATGGTGGTGGTGGTGGTGATGGTTTTGGTGGGCGGCCGCGGCGGCGGCCACGGCCATCTGGTGCTGGTGCTGCTGGTGCTGGTGGTGGGCCATTGCCGCCGCGGCCGCCGCCGACAACGGATGCTGGTTGGCCAGGGGGCCGCCGCTCGCCAGGGCTGCCGCTGCCACGGCGGGACTGCCGCCGGCCAACGAGGGGGCGGAAGTGGCGCTGGATGCGCCCACCTTGTTCAGTTGCAACTGCTGCTGCTGCTGCTGCTGTTGCTGGGCTGCCTGAAATTGCTGATTCTGGTGATGTTGTTGCTTCTGTTGGTGGTGGTGCTGGATTTGGGCCTGATGTTGCTGCTGCTGTTGGTGTTGATTTTGGTGCTGGCTCTGGTTAGAGTTTGGGTTCTGGTTTTGGTGCTGGTGCTGGCCGGGCAGGAGATCGCGCCCGTTCTGCTGCTGGCTGGCGGCGCTCAGTGCCGCGCGGCTGCCCAAGGAGCCCGCTGGCTGCTGGCTGAGGTTTGCTTGCTGGTTCTGGCCTTGCGTCTGGTTGTGCAGACTGTGTTGGTTGTGCTGCTGCTGATGCTGCTGCTGCTGGTGCTGACGGTGTGCGGCCGCGGCCGCCAAGTGGTAGTGGCCCGGGTAGTTGGCCACGTGTTGCTGGATGGAGCCCAGATAGGAGTCTTGGTTGCTGTTGTTGTTGTTGTTGCCGGCCGGCTGGTTGCCGTTTCCGCTGCTCGCTCGAATCTGACTCGCTTGCTGCTGGCCGCCGACACTGGTCGGTGTTGAATTTCCGCTGCTGTTTTGCTTGGCGGCCGAGTCTGTGGCGCTCGGCCGGCTGCTGGTCGCCGTTTGGCCTATATGGGCCGCGCCGGGCAACTCGTGCGCTGCTGTGCCGTGCGCGACGGCCGCCGCTTGGCTGCCGGCGGCCACCGAGAAGGAGGAGCCCGCTGAGGATGGGGCGGAGGAGGTGGACGAGGAGGAGGACGAGGAGGACGAAGAGGAGGAGGACGATGATGATGATGATGAGAGGGAACAAACTGAGGAGCTTGAGCCGGCGCTGGTCGATTGTGGCTGCTGTTGTTGTGTCGTGCTGGCCAGATGTTGCATTGTGGTGGCCAAATTCAGGTGGAATTGGGCCGCCGACTGGTGGTGGTGGTGGTGATGGTGGTGGTGGTTGAGGTTCAGGTGGGAGGAGTGATGATGGTTGAAGTTGTGGTGGTGAGTGTGGCCCGATGGGCTTGCGCCCACCACGGCGGCTGCAGCTGCGGCCGCTGCTGCAGCGGCGGCGGCCGATTGCGAACTAGACAAATGCATGGAGCAGCCTCGGGCCTTGCGCGCTTGTGTTGTTGTCTTTCTGCTCGCGCTTCTACGCCTATGCTTGTGCTTATGCTTATGCTTTTGCGCTTGTATGCTTATGTGTGCTCATAGGCTCGCGCTTTTGCCTATGCTCATGCAGACTGTCTATATCTTTATTGTTGCTGCAACTCTCTCTGTGCTGCTAGCTATCGAGCTCCCCCTACTTTTCTCTTCTTGTTCTCTCTCACTAGAGCTCAACTCTAATCTGTCTGTTCTCTAATTGATATTGGTCACCTCTCAGCACAGTGGGCGCGCGCAACTCCCTTCGGGCACCATATCTGGCCCATTTATCTGATTAATTTGATTATAATCGTCCTGTCTCGTTCTATTAAATAACTCAACCTAATCAACTGGTAACTCTTCTCTCTGCGCAATCCCAAGAGATCAGTCAGTCTAGTAACTAAAAATTGGGCTCCCTTAGTGCCTGCTCTCCATTTCCATCATTCTAATGCTTTGCATCCATATTCTTCGCTCGAGTTCTTTCTTACCCTCATTCTCTCTCTTCCTTGCGCACCAACTCAAACAGGGCGACTTCTATGGCCACACTACAGGAGGATCAACAGGCAGGAGGCTCGTTGCCTCAAACAAACTCATCATTCGAGCCCATCTTGTCCTCAAATGAGTGCTAATCACTTCGACACAAGACTACCCCTCTCGCATTGATGAATGGTTAAAGAACACACATACGCCCAGATGGGTGGAAAGATCAGGCCAAGATAAACTCCTTCCTCACTCTCCCGTAATGATGATGCTCGTTGGATGCTGCTCCTTCCTCAGCTTGTCTGGATGCCGATTTCACTCGTTCCCTTAGTGCAATTGGCACTGTTATTATTATTGACACTATTGGACACTCCTCCGGGACGAAGTTCTGGCCAAGAGGAAACCTTCTCACTCTCTTCTCAACTGCCTCTTCGAGGATTTCTCTCCCACTCTCTCGAAGCATTGGAACTTGGCCCATCCAATTGGCTCCTCTAGGAGTGCGCCCATAATGAACTGCTTTTCCCATTGGAGCGCGTGCTTGCTGCTCTGTGTGAGCATGCGCGCGCAGCTCACACGCGCGCTCGCTGCACGCCTCTGCGCAGTGGAAATCATGCGCAAAATCTCCCTATAAGAAGTGTGTGCACAACACAAACGAGCAGTTTCTCTCTTTCGCCTCTCTCGCCCAATTGGCTCACTTCGAATGCTGCCAATTTTCTTTTGCTCCATTTCCTCAAATCGTTTCAAGTCCTTCAACATCACCATCAATTTCTTCAGTAAACTGCGACCAAAAGCCAACCAGTTGCCCTGTGTCTCTGCCCGTAGAGATGAGCCTCGCAGTGCCCGAGGCGCGCCTTGAGCTTAGGAGAGCCTCAGGTTGATCTGAAATGGATCAATTGGCCGAAGAGATAACTCTGCTCAACTTAAATGAGATTAAGCGAGCTACGAGCCGAGCTGAAAGTCTGAACTGACCAGCCTTTTGATCATTAGCCCCGCTTGAGATACAGCTGAGCCACGCTGAGCATGTGACTTTCCTTACGTTTTGCACCTATGCAATCTCTCTCTCTCTCTCTCTCTCTCTGCCGTCGGCTCGCACTGGCCACAGCCAGTGGCAAGCATCAAGACTTGGCATACAAGTCTTCATACTGCATACAAGTGCTACTCCGGCCAACTCCTCGCAGGTGCACGGCACACTCTATTGAGTATTTGATAATCGTCCGCTCGCCAGATATTGTTTCATTTGGCTGCCTGCCTTTTTGCAGCCGTACCCGTACAATCACAATCAACCTCAATTGCCCGGCCGCTGTTCCTCTGCATGTGTGCTGCTCTGGCTGCATCACTTGCATAGGGTGGTGTGTTGTTGTGTCGTGTTATTCTCAACAAGACAAGTGTTTTGTTGGCTGAACGAGACATGCAGGGCTGGAGAGTAGCCTCAGTTGCGGTGTGCTTAAAACACAGAGCCGCACCAGAGGCTTGAATGGATAAAGAGCGATGAATGAGTTAACAAGCATAATGGTTGGAGGGAGCCAAAGAGTTGCTCGTAAATCCATAGACTTATCTTCATCACCATCTCTTCAACAGCGTCTTCATGGGCGGACAATGTTTATAATGCCCAAAAGTATTCGATAGTGTTTAAGAAAGCGACTAATAAGACATTGAGGAGATTAAATAGCGATGTGTTTGTGTGTGGCAGTTGAACTGTCGAGGGGAAAGGGGAGTCATGAAGAAGCAACCATCTGAGCACGTTTGCTCACATGGACATGGACGAACACAAACAGGGCGACGTTGCTAGTCTTAGGGGCGGCTCTTTTAATTGCAGCGATATTATCCTCGCTTGGTGAAGCCCTTTTGCTCACCTTGGCGAGCGATCGAACGCCATTTGCAACAGGCGGCTTGCGCAAGGATAATTAGCCTCAGTGAACTATAGTGCTTGGTGTGTGTGCGCGCGCGCCATTGGCGCGCTGCTCGTCTCAGGGCAGCATTGTGGTGCGACTTTGGGGATTTTTGTGCGCGGCTGGCGCAAAGGCTCACGCCAGCTGCTTATAGAAGAAATTGGCACTGCAAACGGGCCATTGAGCTGGAGGCGCAGCCGTTTGAGCTCGCCTCAGTTTGCGGCTTTGGCTTGGCTCTCGCCTCTCCGCCACATGATTCAATCTGGCCGCAGGCCCAAAAGTCACACTCTCGAGCCCCCGCTTCATGGCTGATCCTGCCGCCCTCCTGTGCTGCTGCTCATCCAGCAAGGCTGGCCGCAAGGCAGCCGCACAGGCATACAGACACACAGATGGAGTTTCTGATTAAACACAACCCCCAGCGTCTTGCCTCTGCCAACTTGGCGGCTGGCTTATTCTCGCCACCACTCGCACGGTGTCGCCTACATTGTGTTATGCTGCCCCTGCTACGTGTACCCGCCTACCTCCTTCAAATCGTTCAACCAAATGCCGCCAGCAACTCAACCAACACCATCGAGCAACGAAAAGAGGCGCTCTCTGTACTCTGTATGCTTAGGGGCAACAATTGGCTAAGTTGAGAGTGGAGAAAAAAGAAAAAGAGCCCAGGGAGTTAGTTAGTGAATGCAACCCTTTGATGGTCGCCTGTTGGCTTTTGCCAGATCGCTCGCTCTCGTCTCTTCCTCCTCCCTTGGCCTTAGAACTGGTCTTGGCTTGTGTGTGACTATGTTTTCTCTGCGGTCTTAGGGCCTTGCCATGGAATGGCTTTCGTTCAAATTCAGTTTCAATTCCAATTTCAGAAAACCAGCCAGCTTTTTGGCCAGCAAGAGTCAAAGGTGCCTTAGTTAAAGCGGTGTTGGAAAATGTTCATAAAATCAACAACGACAAAAGGGGGACTCTGTTTTAGTTTTAGTTTCATTTTTCCCTATACTGTACAGGTTGCACCAAGAATTAATAGACAACAAATCAAGGAGTTGTCTTGTAAAGTTGGCCTAAGTTCTTCTCATTGCTTTTTAGCGCGTTGTTGTTCTTGTTGTTGTTGTTGTTGTTGTACTTAAAATTGAATACGCTCGAGGCAGGCAACACCTATACATGAGCGCGTGTCTCCCTCTCCCTCTCTCTCTCTCTCTCCCTTTAGATTTATTTCTTTTCCATCGCCTTATGGTAGCCCTCAACCACGCCCCCCAGCTGCCATGTTGAAGCGCGACAAAACAAGATTTTAGTCCATTACGATAAGCACTCTTGCCCCTAGCATTTAACTTGCCTTTCATCTCTCACCTCTTCTCTTTTCCTCGCTCCCGTTGACTGTTCTTGCTTTTCATTTCGCATTTTAAACCTTTTCCATGTGCATTTCTCTCCTCATTTCGCACCACTACTCCTATTTCCTGCAAATTTCTCATAGCAGCCCCCATTTACACCACTCGAGAGATACACATGGATTTGTTTTATTGTTTTCATATATGTTTTCAAGCCGCCGTTCCACAACAATTGCTCACTCTGTTTCGGTGAAGGCCTTTCCTTACAGCCGCACGATCCGCAGTGTTCGATTGGGTCGGACTCGTTGGATGGTTCGAACCAGGCCAGCAGGGTCGTATAGTGCGTACGAGGAAATGGACTCCTAGAGGTCAAGATGGTGCCCCGCAAACAAGAGAACACATCTTACACTGATTTTGGTCTCTGGTGTGCGCGTATCAAGCGAATTCTGATCTTACGCCTCCAAGTGAGATTGTTCGCGTGCGCGACCAGCCGAGCTTGCTCTCAGCTGTAAGATCGTTCGGCCTCTTCTTTCGCTTGGAACCAAATAAACCAGAAGACACACTGTCTCCAAGAAATACATCAACAACACCCGAGGACCCCACGAGACAGTAGCATCAATTGGACAAAATATTATGCTAGGCGAGATCCAATTCATTCTATCTGCATGCCGACCTTCTCACAGCCACAAACGCAACCGCACCACTGGTCATGATTGGCATGATGGTGGTGGGCTGGCTGAGAGGCCGCCTGGTTCAGACCATGGTCAGACATCACGGGCATCTGGCTAGCCGGCTGTTGTTGTTGTTGTGTCTGCTGCTGAATAGTGTGCTCCTGTTTGGGTTGCTGCTGGATGGTGACCGGGCTTGTCTGTTGGTGCCGCTGGTGCAAGGCGGTAGCTGTAGTGGCGGTGTGCAATTGTTGTTGGCCTGGTTGCTGTTGTTGGGCGCCCGTCGTTTGCCTAATTATCTGGGGAGCCAAGTTTTGTGGTGCCGAGGAGGTTGGCTGGGAGGCTGTCTGATGGTGGTGATGATGGTGATGGTGATGATGCACCAGAGGCAACTGTTGGTGGTTTTGGATATTTTGCTCGTTGTTCAACTCATCATTTTTGCCTCCCCCTTGGGCTTGCACTTGCACTTGGACTTGTACCTGAACGTTTTGGGCCGCTTGCAAGCTGGTGGACACTCCCAATGGTGAGCAAATGAGTTCCTGATTTGGATGCGAGTCTCCATTGTTATTGTTGCTGTTGTTGTTGTTGTTGTTGGCGTTGTTCTGCGGTCCACCAGCCTGTTTCGGTTTGCGCTTTCTCGTCTGGATTCCGTCCTTCTTCATGGCCATCGGTCTGGGCACATTGTGCAACTTGAAATACAACCCACAAGCGTTGCAAACTGGATTGCCGCCGTTGTTGCGCCGCCACAATGTGGTGGTCTGGGTCTGGCAATTGCTACAGCTAAGATCCTGTCTCCTCGTGGTGGACATGCGCTTCTGGGGTCTCGTCTGGGGCCTGTTGGTGCCATTGGACTTTATGTACAAACCGCAGGCGTTGCAGACATAGTCTCCGTCCATGTTGCGTCTCCACAAGGGCGTATTGATGGCCCGACAATTGACACACAACCTGCTCGACTCGCCAGCCCCAGTGTCTGGCCCATGATTCACACCGTGCTGGTGGGCGGCGTGATCGTGATTGTGGTTGTGATTATGGTTATGATTATGGTGATGATGGTGATGGTGGTCTTGTGTGTTATCCGGGTGGTGCGCTGTGTGGTTGTTATGATGGTGGTGGTTGTGATGGTGGTGATTGTGATTGTGATCGTGAGTGTCACCAAGCTCATCCGCTAGCCTATTAGCCAGACAGGGTCCATTCTCGTTAGCATGCGGGTGCGGCTGGTGTTGTTGTTGTTGTTGCATTTGCAGAGGCTGCAGGTGGTTGTGGTGCTGATGGTGGGCGGCCTGCTGGGTGTGATGGTGATCATGGAGCGAGCTGTGCTCGCCTCCACTTGGGCTGAGGTTATTATCATTATTAGGATTACTATTATTCGTACCACTGTTTGGCTCGCCGTTCGTGGCCTCAGCATCGGGCTGGTGGCCTGATACAGAGTTGAGCTGGTGCTGATGCTGGTGCTGCGGGTGGCCCTGGGTCTCGTCGTGGCTCGGCGGGGCTGCCAGAGGGGGAAGCCCTGAGCTTGGTGGATCGACTCCAGAGCCGCCCAATGGCTCTAGAGCACCCGAGTGGGCCCCCTCAATGACCAGTGGCTCAGTGCTAGCGACGAGCAGATCATCGGGCACGCTGACTGGTGCAGCTGAGGCTCCATCCACTGCAGTCCCGTTGGTTGCCGGTAACAAGTGGTGCTGCTGCTGCTGCTGTTGCAGGAGATCCCCGTGGGTGGAGATGGGGCCCAATTGGGCCTGGGCTAGACTGTTTGAGCTTGGCGCCTCCGAGATAATCTGTTGCTGGTGCTGTGCAAGAGGCACAGCGCTGCTGGTGGCCAGTGTCACCTCATTGTGGCCCGCCTGGTGGTGCTCTTGGAGAGTCTGCTGTTTGTGGATCGCCTGTGCATTCTGATGGTGGCCACTTGGGTCAAACTGTTCCTGCTGATTGTTGCTATCAGTCGTGTTGTTCGTGTGCTCATGATTATGCGTCGTAGTGGAAGCGCTACTTTGGTGGTGTGACGACTGTCTCGCGACACCTGTCTGCTGGTGTTGGTCGAGTTGTTGTTGTTGTTGTTGTTGTTGTTGTTGCTGCTGCTGTTGTTGTTGTTGATGTTGCTGTTGGTGGTGGTGCAACTGGTGATGGTGGTGTGGGTCAATTTGTTGTGGCTGATGTTGCTGCTGTTGGTGATGGTGGTGGTGCTGATGTTGATGTTGGTGCTGATGCTGGTTTTGTGGCTGTTGTTGATGCTGATGCTGCTGCTGCTGAGTCTGTGGGTGATGTTGTCTCAATTCTTGATGGTTTATGTGATTGCTCAGTTCCGTACCGTTTGTCGCTGCATTAACCAAGTTGTGATAATCTTCAAATGTCTGCTGGCTTGGCTGCTCCTGGTGATTAGACACTAATGGGACCACATGCGCCGGTTGCTGTTGCACCTGTGCGCCACCTAAGCTTAAATCGTTCATTTACAACACTATAAGATTGGACTGTTTCAGCGCGTCAATCCTGAACTCTCTGGCTAGACGCACATTTGTTTCACTTTATTTCACCCGTTTTATATCCTATCTATATGATTATAAATTGATCTATTTTATTCCAAAATGCTAATGTAATAATTTACAACTCTGATTGATTATTACTAAACGAACTAGCCCTCTTTATTCTAAATGGATTTATTCTAATTGGACAATCTGATTGACAAGGATCGAATTTTTTTTCCTCCTGGATATTGTTTCAGCCAGCTCGCTCCGCCCGTTCCCCTCACTCTAATCTAGTCAGTAGTAGTAGTAGTTCGCTCCTTTCAAGTCGATTATTAAACAAAACATCCACTTTCAATTGTCCAGAGATGCTGTCTGTTTGGAGGCTGTAGACTGTTGGTGCTATTGTTGCTCACTGGTTCGTTGGCTGGAATTGTGATTCCGTTTATGATAACTCATGACAGCAATTAGCGACTGCTTGGCTCCCGCGCTCTTTTAAATTGGGTGCCAAATTCAAAATGACAACCAGCAGACTGGATACCAACAAGGCACACACTTACAGACACACACACACAATCATACATACAAGCAAACATAAACTATCTATTCTGGTAGAATTCGTTGAGCTTAGCGCTAGCTAGCTGCTGCTGCTGGAGCTTTGTCGTCGACGGCGGCCACCAGAAGCACAGCCAATTGCTAAGTAATGATAAAGAGAAGCTTCATAGAAGTTAACTATACCACTACCATGGGTGAATGCAAGCCCAATTATATTGGATAAAGCTGTACAAGCGGCAGATGCGCGTGCCAGAGTTATGGCTAGACTCTTTGGGATTGATTTGTGGCGCGCAAATACATCTGCCCATCCACCAGATCGCCGGGCAACAGTTGGGCCTGGCTCTCTCTCTTGTCTGATTGACTCTTTGGCGCGCCTTTTGCTCGTTGATTGCACTCAATCAAGGGGGTGTACTGTATCGTCCCCTCAATTTCCATTTCTCCCTTCTCAAGCCGAGACGTCTTATCTCGAAGTTTTTCCCTTTCCCCCTTGGCCACAGGCGGCATTCAGGCGACAAACACCAGAGGGCAATGGAGCCGATTTGTGCTATGTGCTGGTACTATGTGCAATGTTTCTCGAGTCGAGAATAGAGACAGATAAGAGATTGTTGTGCCTTTGCGCCATCATCGGCCTGCAACAATCAGCATTCGATGGGGATGGAGTTGTGCCCAGCAAATAGTTTAGCCGGGCAAGCTTGATGTGCCCTTTGCACATCTCTTCACATGTTTGTCACTGCAGTATAGAGTAAAGCGAGACAGGAGAACAACAATTGAAGGCACACCAACTGATCACAGCTGGGCACTAGGCGGCTATCAGACGCCATTCTGACGATTTGTTGTCTCGCTGTTTATAGTCATTGATCAAACAATCGTCAAACCATATCTCTATTTTGTTCGTTGTGCCCGGCGGGCCTGCCTGCCTGCCAGTTAGCTAGTTAGCCTAGCCCTCTCGCGATTTGGCTCATCATCAGAGGAGCGCCAAAGCGTCGTTGGCGGTAGCACCAAACGTTTGGGATCAGAAGCGGCCCAAGTGTTTCGGAATTGCTCACCACAAGCACACGTACAGGCACCTCACGGTTCTTCAGCAAGCCCGCCAAATAATCACTCCGCTGCAGTGAATATCTCACTCTCTCTCTCTCTCTCTCTTTGTCTCCTCCGGGGGCTCATAGTGACTTTCTAATGAGCGATAATGGTGGAGGGAAGAAAGCAAAGGGAGGTCTGTCTCAGGCCCTGTGCCTGCCCCTCGTGCAATCTTCATGCTCCGATCAATATTCGAGCGTCTCTATTTCTTATCTCGGATTCTCACAACGCGTCCGAGCACAATAGATTGGTTAAAGAAGACAGTAGGAAACAAACAGGCTCCATGTCTCTTGCGCAGTTGCAGGCTTGGCAAACAGTCATGATATTTGTAATATTGGACAATGCCAGAACTGCTTATCAACAGCATCGAGAGGGAAGGAACCGATCGGCAGGGGGGAACGAGCATTGGGGAGGGGGAGCCGCAGATGGTAACCCACCAAGGGAGATGAGGAGATCAAACTGTGGGTGACTACCCGAACATGATATGACTTGCCAGCTGTTCGGTAGTGGATCCTCCATCAAACGACTGCACCCAAGATTGATCCACAATGCACTGAACGTTTCAGACGGTTACCCAAGCGAGTTCACTATTGGTGGAACACAACTTAGGGGCCACACTCCAACAAGAGGCCTGGAATCACTCATTTCTCTACAAAAAGGGAAAGTTCCCCTTTTATCCGTTCAATGCCCTGGCCCGTCTTCCTGGTAATCCCTCAATCTAACAGCAATCGACTTGTTCTCAGCCTCGCCCAATGCCCTCTATGCACGATCGCATAATTTCATAATACCAATTGTCACCACTGCCGCCCACCACACCAGCTCGATACTCGCTCCCCTCAGATCAGCTAACGTCGATCATTTGGTACCGAATGGGAGTTGACGAGAGTTGCCTTTATTCTATTCAATTGTAGTTAAACAATTTAGACAAGTTTTTCGCCTGTAGCATGGTATTAAATGTACACATAACATTTACATAACGCGCCTTTGTGCCGTCCACAACTGTCACCCCTAGAATCTTGCCCCACCATTTGTCGGGCGACATCCCCTCCGGTCCGGGTCGTCCTCGACCGATCAAGATATCATCTGGCAGGACTCCTCGGGAGCTTTAGGTGCAAAAAATTCGTACCAAACTTAATTACATAAGCATAGTAGTATTTCCAGGACAGCGATAGGCTAAATTTCGTTCGAGCGCCAAGAGCGCAGGGCTAGATTTAAGCTCCGGATATGCAATGTTTGAGTGTTAGCCGACAGTAATCTGCTGGAAAGTTCTTTGGATTTCATAAAGCTAGTCTTGACCAATCGGAAATGGGTAGACTCATGTATGGTGGTTGTCTTGCGCTTGTATGAAAATACGCCACTGTACGGCAAGTGTAGTCGTACGGTCGTGCTATCCCGTGCGTGCGTCCTCGTGCGGCGCTCGCCACATTTCGAACCTTAGGCTACCGCAATGAGGCCCTTAGCAGGGGAGACGCGCGCTCGACTTTCGCACACACAAAGACCTTGGGCGCGCAAGCGGCCAATCTCGGCCCACACTCTATCGTTCAAATCGCCAACTCCACGATGCGCGACGCGTCTACGGGCCACCACTGGCATGACGTGTAACCGACGATGTGAAACTCGCCGGCGTCGCTTTGTCGCGCCCAACCACGACCGGCCGGCACGCTCTTTTCCTTGTCCAACGATGCGAGAACAACCCCCAATCCCGTTGCCTCTGTCCACGCTGCTCCAAAGTGGGGCTATCTCATGAAGTTTGCCCACCTTCGTCTCTAAAACATATCCCCATTCCTAGACGATCGCTCATCAATTATTCAAACTCACTATTTCCCCACGCTATTTCCCTTTGGCACCATATCTTTCGGGTGCTCAGCCCTCTATCAACAACTGATCATTATTTATTGACACCCCTTAATTCGACCAATCATGGCCTTTCATCCGGCTGCCATTGCCAGGATGAAAAACTTTTATCTCAAAGGAGTATTGGGCATATACATCATCGCATTCGCTAGTCTCTATTTACAGGTGAGGTCCCTATTTGGCGATAATGGAGTGGTGCCACTCAGTGATTTTATGGCTAAGGCGAGCAATAACAAGAAGCCATCAGAGCTACAGAGTATCATAGCATTAGCACCAAAGGTTGATCTTGGCTATGGCGAATTTGTCGAGTTACTCTGTATATTCGGCGTCCTACTATCTCTAGCCAGCTTGCTAGTACGCCGACTTGCGAATGCTGTGACATTCGGTTTGTTATGGTACATCTATTATTCAATCTGCCTCGTTGGACAAGGATTCATGAGCTTCCACAGTGATTTAATCTTATTGGAAGTCGGATTTATTACGATATTACTCGCTCCTCTATTACCTACCTCGCGTATGAGCCAGTATGATCATGACCACATGACATTCTTCCTCATAAAGTGGTTGACATTCAGGTACTTTGTCACCAACGTGCTAAACGTTTACCTAGACAACGATGACGCTTGGTACAAGATGACAGCCATACCTATGGTTGCCCAGAGCGTACAATTCCCATCTCTACTATCCTGGCATGTCCACAACTTTCCTGTCGAATATGTGAGACTCTATCAAGCTTATGAGCACTGTGTCAAATTGTGTGCACCATTTTTGATACTATTGGATCTGAAATATTCAAGACTTCTTGCGTTCTACACATTGGTAAGTACATTTTTATCACATCTACTATACAATCTTTCGTTCGAACCTAGCCCATAAGCTAACTCCATACCCAAAACAAATCTCCTATACAGCTCTTTGTAGCCCTACCATCGGCTTTATTCTTCAACTTCGGTTGGACTGACCTGCTCATAGCTGTTTGCTTACTCTCATATTTGAAAGATGCATACTTCAACAGCACCGAGAAGGCGAAACAATCGGGTCTGAGGTCCTTTGTCGATATCCTCTGCGTCCTCACTTACATCGCATCTGTGGTCGCGCTATTGGTCAAGTTCTATGGATTGAGGTACTCAAGTAACACACTTAAATCCGAGGTTCTCTTCACTCCGGCACAATTCAAGCTACTTGCGGATCATTTGGTTCCAATCTCCTTGGTATTTGGTACTCTAGGACTTCTATCTGCTACATACACTACTTATTTCAAGAGTGCAAACAGAACCTCAATCGTGAAGACGCTAATATACACGTTCATCGTAATACCTCTCTTCTTCTCAACATTCCCAACCATGACCAGATTCGCACCAGGCCTGGAGAACAAAATCAAGCCATTATCCTTCACTAAAGACCTCAGTCGCCTAGTGGCACCCTTTCACCTTTCAAATAACTACATATTATTGTCAAAAGTTTCCACCTTCTATTCAGAGGGGAGACCCGAGTTGCAGATTCAAGGTAGATCATCCAATGAACAGAATTGGCAACAGTTTGATCTTAGATACAAGCCAGGCTCTCCGTCCAGGGATCTAGCGCGAGTTGTGCCTCACATACCTCGCATAGACTTGAAGATGTGGTACGCCGCGAGATCATCTCTACAGAACAATCAGTGGTTGTACAGTTACGCTTATCGCTTGGCTACAAAGGAGAAAGACGTGACAAACACTTTAGCACCGGATACCATCATTCCTCCTATTTCACAAATGCGCGTAGCCCTATTGCTCTACAAATACGCTGCTAAAACTAAGCAACCATTTGCTGGTCACTGGTCACAAACCAAATTTAAGTCAGAATATTTGCCCGGAACCACTGTAGAAAACCTGAAATTCAACGTCAAATCGAGCGGCATCAATTTGACACCTCCCAAGAAGGTATCCCCTGACGCCCCACCATCCTTTGATAGATTAGTTAGCAAATATCTTGGTATATCAAGTGACTATATAAGAGGTTTGGAGCACACGATTGTCATTTGGACATTCGGAGCTGTCGCAACATTCTCTATGATGAGATGAGCGCCTAGGCGCCGGGACCGAAATTTTAGACTCAACTGATGTGGATAGGGAGAGCAGTTGATCTAAGCGCCACAAAACTTTCCGACCGGATGCGATTCATTTGTCCTCGTCGGGGAACGGGGCGAGTGATTTTTTAGTCTCTCATTCGATCGTGCTTATCGAGCGGATTCAGGATGAATTATACGTAAACTTGATGAGAAAACCATTAATATCAAGATGTTTAATCTAAATAGGACGAAACTAGACCCTGTTTCACTTAGCATTTTATATTTGTCTATGAATTCTTATTCCATGCTTTGATAATTTCTTGAACTAGAATTTATGGGTGGCTGAGTTTTGATATCTTTTGATTGAGATTGATTGCCATTTGAACGACGAGCAGTATTCCTTGTCGTGATGTTGGTCCAACTATCTTCCAGATGTTCTTCGCTATGCGATAGTACATCACGGGGCTTCAAATATAAGATTTGCCCTACCCTATCGAACATGTGGCTGAAATACTCCCTCACATCACTCCTCTCATCGGTGAAGTCGAATATATTGCACAATGCTCCGCAACAAGTGCTATCCGACTTGGAGTTACTATCCACTGAAGTAGTATTTGATTCAAAATCTAAAGGTGTTCGATCTTCAGGATCTATGAAGTCCTTGTATGAAAATGCGAAATGGTGACCTATCGCCGCTATCAACATATCCACGCATATGAGCAGTTCCTGTATCTTCCGGGCTATAGAGACCTTATCATTCAACTCTGGAAATATACCTCTAAAAGTTTCCTCTATCATGTCGACTTCCATCAGGGCTAAAATGACGACATACTGGAAGAAAGAAAAGAACACCACCAATTTGATGCTGAAAAATTTGGCCAGCGGTTTCATAGGGAATAGTTCTTGTCGATAACCAGAGTAAAATATGACCAAGCAATACATTGCTAAGATCTGTGAGGCGTTGTTGATAAGTAAAAGAACTGGATAGGCATAACCAGAAACTGGATTGTAGTTACCTTCACCATAGAAATTGAATAGTTGACTAATAAAAGCAATCAATGATGTGAAAGGCCTGACTATCACATATTGTAGGATACCGTGTTTGCACCTCGTTAAAAATCTCCTACCTCCAGCGCAGCTAGGTAAGAGGCAAAATGGGAAGATGTGCTTTGGTCCCGGCTTCTGGTGGATATACTGTTGCAGATTTGTCTCGTATTGTAAATAATTTAATAAATACTTCATGAAACTATAGATAACGAATGATTCATATACCTCGCGCAGAGAATCTAAATAGAGACCTGTTGATGGTAGCAACATCGCAATCCAAGCGTTGAGTGAGTAAATTGGCACCATAAGTAAAATTCGTATTATGTAGCGTTGCAAATATGGTTTGGTGAAATTGGTCAAGTGTCTGAGGATTTCATACGACGAGAGTGCCACCGACAGGAGTGCTAGAACTCCAGCTAGAATCGCCCAATCGTCCATGTCTAATAACGTAAGCGGAAATATATGATTAAGCCTCAATCCATCCTAAATCCAATGGACATGAAGGTGTATGTCATGAGAAGAACGATGCTGATGAAAGTCGCTGCCCATATTCGGGCTCGGTGCATGAAATTCAATTTGGCAGAGTTAAACAACAAGATAGCAACAATAGCGATATGTGTCATGATCACTGATTAGGCGTGATAAGAGAGTCTATCGATGACTAACAGTTCTCAGCGTTTTATGCGTTTATAATTTGAGTTGATGATGTTCTCAACGATCTGCAAGCTCCGATCATTTTGTCTCGATGAATCGACAAACTCTGAAGACCATTTTAGCTACTGCTGTGCAGAGGCTACGCATTCTTTGAGATTGTTGACTAGAATGTCGGATCTACAGATTCATTTTTGAGCTTCGAAAGCTCTAGTCGCTCTCCTTATTTCGGAGCAGGATCTCACCCATTTAAAGTTTGAGAATAGATTGCGAGCGTTTCGCTCCCAATTCCTCTAATCATTAGCTTTACCAGATGAAACTAATAAAAACGAGCGACAGCTATCCTGAGGGGAACTTCGGAGAGAGCCAGCTATTAGATGGTTCGATTAGCCTTCGCCCCTATGCTCAGGTTTCACGATCTATTTGCGCGTCAGAATCGCTACAATCCTCCACCCAAGTTTCCTCCGGCTTCAATTTGGCCAAGCATAGTTCACCATCTTTCGGGTTCTAGTCAAGCATCTCTATACTTTGCTCAGTAGGTTTAGCAACATTACAATACGAACAGGCACATGTTGCGCATGAAAACTAATATTACTTACCATGATCACATGATTTGATTTCTCTTCGCCTTCACTCAAATGCATATTACCCAATGAAGGGAGTGATACATCATTCTGGCCTGAACAAGACCGATAGACTCGATGCCTAACTGGACTCCTCGGTCCGTGTTTCCGGACGGGTCGTTCGGAAAGCGAAACTACTTACTGCCAATGATAGCCAGTTTACTCATACAAATATCCAGACGATTCACTTCACAGTAGGGCTAGGAAATTTCTGTGATCCCAACTTCCAGAACAGAATCACAGAAATGTTCAGTTTTCCCAAAAAGCCCGGAAAATCTGTAGCGAGCCCAGAAAATCCCCAAGAGACGCATTCGCGATAGTGCAGGCTTGAAAATGAATGGAGGATACGATGAATATTTCAGAGAAGTCGACTGCTGGCATTCACTTTATCGAGTTCTATAATGTCTTCGGAAAGTTCGAGGATATTGTTAGCATTTATGTAACAGATAGAGAGTCTCCTGAAATTTTCGGCAGTTAAACTGTGTCGAGAGCTAGTTAGAATATGCTTCTCCTTCGAGAAACACCTCTCGACATCAACGCTTGTTAGCGGAGCAAATTGATACCTAGTATCTTCATTGCCCAAGCGAATAATTTC
>Ga0058701_10000213_pt1 | contig 48237 bp, 43 predicted proteins | sample AgamicOrMae_FD_97039 | JGI IMG/M metagenome (GOLD analysis project Ga0058701, IMG submission 97039) | Agave microbial communities from Guanajuato, Mexico - Or.Ma.e | ecosystem: Host-associated > Plants > Phyllosphere > Phylloplane/Leaf | place: Guanajuato, Mexico | collected 2012-06-04
ACGAAGACACGCCCACTTAGGGTAATGCGGGACGGTCCCGAACACGCCTCTGTACTCATCAGCTCACTTCTTCAATAAAGTATAATCAGTTGAATAACAAAACTCAGTGTGTGCACATCAACACAGATCAATAAAAACAGTTTGGCCGCACTGTTAAACGAAATCTGCAAACAAGAGTATTTAATTATCGCTCGGCGGGCAACAAATGTGTCTGGCTGGACACACTTGCTCGCCGCGGGCCAGAGACCGGGGCCCGCTGGATGTGGGAATGCGAACGAGTTGGCGCCTCCAGTGGTCAGTGTGCCGCTCGGGCCACAGCTCAGGAGGCGCCCGTTTACGAGCAGAAGGCGAGCCGGCAGAGTGGCGAGGAGAAAGTGGCCAAATGGGAGTGCTTTATGGAGCGTTTGCGGGTCTTGGCGCGTGATATTATCATCAGTTTGCATTGGAAGCGCATTGGCTGCAGTGTGAAAACTGTGCACTGCACAGTGAACATAACACACAGTGTGCAGTCCACAGTGAAAATAAGACACAGTGTGCAGTGCGAATTCTGCGCGCAAATTCTGTGCGCGAATTCTGTGCGAGACGAATGCGCGCAGTGCACGCGCCTGCCCTAAGGACTGGCGGCGGCCGAGCACAAAGAGCTGGCTGGCAGAGAGCAAAACACGTTGGCCAAATTATCGCCACTTCTCATAACCATTCGACGCGGCTCTTTAGCATTTTATCGAACCACTTTTGCCACCAAAAGTGATCTTTTTCCAAGCAGAGCCAAGCTTGGCTGCAAATCTCGCTTAAAATCGGCTCAGAGTTCCATTTTCCAGCTCAAATTTGGCCAATTTTCGGCCCTAATCAATCCAGTCGGCTCGCTCAACTGGCCCCAAACGACGAGCAACAAGTAAATCTTCTGGCCAACCATTTGAAGACAGACACTCGAAACAACTGGCCCGAGTTTGTGGTCGCCCATTTGGAGCCATTTGCCACCTATTTGCCTCGAGCGCATTCGAAATTGAATCTTCTTGCACTTCCAGAACTTGATACTGGCCCACTTTTATGCTCTCCGCTGGCCAGAGTCTAGCGCCGGCGGCTTTTGGGCCCAGTTTGCGGGTTGAAATCAGTTGGAAAAGTTGAAATTGAGGCGCAAAATTGACACAATTGGTGGAGAGAATCAAATGAAAATCAAAAAAGCAACTGGCCGAAGTGGAGGAAGTGCGAGCCGAAAACAGATGACAATTAAAGACTGGCCGCCGGAGCTCAGGACCTTGGGGCCACTTGCGCCTACTTGATTGTATTTGGCCCGAGGACATGCCCCGCTTCATGCTCCAGCTCGCCGGGCCCAAGCAAAGGAGTGGGCCCATTTGTTTGGGCCTAATGTTGGCCCAAACAAATGTTGCTGTCGGTGGAACAACTGAAATGGGGCGCGCCAATTAATCGGCTGCCAATCTGGGCGGCCTCCATTTGGCTTGGCCCCCATTTGAGCTGCACTTTGCGCCTTTGCTTCGAGCAATCTAAGCCGAAGGGCAAACCTAAGGCGCGGCCGTGATTATTGGAGCAGATTTGTCTCGGCCTTTGCTGCGTGGAGCTGCATGGAGCTGCCTGAGCGCATGGGACTGGCACTTGGCAGTCTGCGGCGGAGCGGCCGACCCTTAGGACTGGCAGACCTTAGGACTCGCAGTTCAGTTCGCTGCTCAGCGCGCAGAGTGCAGCGCGCAGTGTGAAATCGGGCGCAGAATTAGCGCAGAATCAGCGTAGAACTAGCGCAGAACCAGCGCACAGAACGAAAGCAGAGCAGCCGCGCACTCTGGTCCTGCAGATTGGCGAACTGCAGCTGTCTGCGCTTGTCTGCAGTTCAAGCTTGGGGCCCAGAAGGTGACTCTCGGGGCCAACTGGGGGCTCCTGGGCGGCAATTAGTCGAGACTGTATCCACTTTTCGTCCTCCTTCTGGTCGCCTTCGTCGCGCCGAACTCGGTTCCGTGTGATTTGTCAAACTCGGGCCCAAATTAGGCCCAAACGGCCCCATTTGGGCGCACAACTGTCTGCGGCTCGCAACTGGCCGACCAAACAACTGTCGAGAGAGACCCAACGAGACAGACCTCTAGAGGCAAGGTCGGAGGCAAAAGGCGAACAGGAAGCGCCGGCCTGTGGAAGTGGAGGAGCTGCCGCGACGCAGGAGAGCCGGCTGGAAGTGTCCAGAAGCCAGGAGGGAGCCGGCAAACCAATTGACAGCCATTGGACGCTTGATTAAAGCATCAATGGAGCATTAAGAATTGAGAAGGGCAACGGTGGCGACCAGTTGTGCTGTTGTGCTGTTGTGTTGTGGGACGGCGGAGGCTAAGCTGCGGCCAGGCAGGAGCCCACTTTGACGGGGGGCACTCGAGGGGCCCATTTGGGGCCCAATTGATCCAATTTGGGCCCCTCTTTGCGCCACTCTGGTGCTTGTGGGCTGCGGGCGACGAGGGCCTGTGGCGAGCGGAGCCAGAAGTTGGCGGAGAGAATCAATTGGCGATCGGCGGGAGCTTGTCGTCGGCGATTTGCGGCGCTTGGAGGCGAGACTCGTTGGGGCGGAAAATTGGCTGCGCTTGGGATTCGGACTGTCTGCAGACAGGCCGCAGACTGTGTGCGGGGCGCACAGTTCGCGCAATCGGCCGGCCTTGTCTCTGCTTGTGGCTGGCTGTCTGTGCGCGTCGCTGCTTGTCTGCGGCAGACTGTGTGCGGCACACTGTCCGCCAAAAATACGGTTACAAATTTTTGTGCAGCGCTGCGCAGAAATGTAACCGTATTTTTGACGCTCCGTGCACACAGTCTCTACGCCTTGTGGCCTGCTGCTCGTCTGAGGGCCGCCCCTTAGGTCTCGAGTGGGCGCAAGTGGTCGCGCGGGCCAAGCATTTGGGCGGCAAAATTCATGGCCAAATGATTCGAGTCTCTAAATCAATCATCGATCCTTGGGACTGGCCCCCCAGCGGAGCCTCAAGCCGAAGGACAGCGCGAGCAAGAGACGGGGATTCCTGAGAACTGGACTCGATTCGCTTCTGATTTGCGGCTCGCTTTCCACTCCTAAGCCAAACTCCACTTCGTAGAGGAGCCTCCTCTCTCACTCGAGCTCAGCTCAGCCCAGCTCAGTGAGTCGACAGGGCGGCCGAATTGCACGCTTTGCGCCCATTTAATTCATTCATTCATCTCATTTCGTTTCATTTGATTCCATTTCGTTTCATTCCATTCCGTTTCAGTTAGTTCGCCTCTGCTTTCCTTTCGCCTCCAGCTCCTCGCGCGCTTGTCTGCCGTTTGAACAGCGCCAAACAGCAGCCAAAATGCTCGAGCAAAATGGACGAAACTCCACTCAAACGACAACTCGCTGCCACTGGATACTCGACCACTGGCCAAGCGTAAAGCTCTCTCTCTCTCTCTCTTCTCTCTTCTCTCGCCCATCCAGTGACACACAACTGGCGACTTGTGACTCTCGGCGGCCTCTCGTTGGCGGCCAGAGCAATTTTCGGGGCCACCGGCTCGAATTTGTCCACTCGGCGCCGCCCCAAATGAGTGCCGATCTGAACCGGCGGCCGCCAGTTACTAGCAGTAGTCACCAGAAGCCGAGAAAGGCCCGAAATCGAGCGTTTTCCCAAAAGGGGGCGTGGCGCCCGAAGCGCGACGCCCGCGCGCCGCCCGCACTGCATAGGTTCGCTGCGCGGGCGGGAGCCACGCCCCCGCGCGGTTCGGCTCGCCTGCGGGCGGCAACACTTTCGGCCCCGCGCTGGCTGGAATGCGCAAGAGGTGGGCGTGTCTGCGGCTAGTCTCTGGAATCCTTGGAGGCTGGCGAGTCGCGCACAACTCTATATGAGGCCGCCAAGTGACTAGGCAGGGCGCCACGCGGCCCCGCAACTGTGAGCAACGGCCCGCCCGGCAGGCCCGCAGACTGACGCGCTGGAGTTGGAGTTGGGCGCTCAACGCGCGCACAACAAGGCCCACCGCGTCGACTAATGATGATTAATGATCTCAAGTTGGCCCCTCCAAGTCGGTCGCCGTTGGCCCCCATTTGGCCCGTCTGTCTGCCTGTGCGTGTGCGTGTCTGCGGTCGCGCGGCCGCTCGGGGTCGGCGGCGACAATTGGGCGACAAATATGGGGGCACAGTTGGCCGCGGACTGGCCCCCACAGACTGGGCGCCGCCGCCGCCAACCACTCGCCGCCAGTCCAGTGGCTGCGCTTCTCCAGACGCTCGCCAACTCATTGCGAGCAGTTGTGGCCGCCAACCAGGGCGGCCCATTTGCCACCGCCGGCCCACAAATGTCGCCCGCCGGTTTGTTGTTTTAGCACTGGTCGCGCAATTCATGAGCACTAGCAACCACTGGCGCCAAGCGGCCGCCCTCCGATTGCTCAATCGCGCGCTCCAGCGCCTTCGCCTGGCCCTCAGAAGCGCCACAACTCGCCCTAAGGAGCCCCACCACTTGGCCACAGTCGGGCCTCCAGGCGGGTGGGCGTGGCTGCCCGCCGGCCCGCAGCTCTGGGCACTTCCGTCCGCCAGGGCCCTCTGAGCTCTCGGAGACTAGGTTTGATGTATGGGCCCGCTTACCAGCAAGGTCGACCACGGTTTGGGTGCGATTTGCGCGCTTATTTAACCACCAAAGTGGGCGCGCGGCCGTTTTCGCCACCAGTGCCCGCGCCACGCCCACCCGCAAATGCGGCCCAAGTGCGGGCGGCCCGCAGGATCGGCGGAGGGCCAGTTGGCGCAGCTTTGGGGATTAAGTTGGTCCGCTTAAGGCGTTTTATTGCAACCGCACGCAAGTTACACACACACAAACAACATCAACAACCATTTAACGCAATCGCCCGGCGCACATTTGGGTCGCCCTTCGCGCCGGAAAGCCCGCAAGAAGGGAGGCCATTTGAGCCGCTCTCTTGCTTGCTTGTTCTCGCCCGTTTCATTGTCTCCTCTTGCTTCTTGTCCTTTTGCTGAGTGTCGGTGTGAGTTTCTTGTTCGTGTTCGTGTTCTTCTTGTGCTATGGGAAGGTTTTTCAAATCCACTTTGTGGCGCCGCAGACAAGCATTTGAACATTGGAGAGGCCACAAGTTTGCCTGTTTAGTTAAGTTTCTCTCTGCCAACACACAACTTTGGGGCCCCCATTTGGCTTTTCCTTTGGGCTCCTTTTTTGCCAAAAGCAAACGCAAAAGCAGATGAAAGCAAAAGCTCGCTTTCATCTGATCTCCTTGGGGGTGGCCTTGTGTTCCTTTGGGTTCACTTGGGCCAATTCTCAACTCTGCTCCTTAGGTCTGCTGCTGGCAGACCTTAGCTCGGCCCGCTCATGATGGCCCTCCGTGTGCATCTGTTTGTGCCAGCAGCAGCAGCAGCAGCAGCAGGCTGACAGGAGACAATGTTGCGGACGTGCCGCGAGCAAAAGTTGCCAACTTGAGATTATTATTCGTTTGTTATTATTATCAGTCTTGGACTGTCCTTTTTTCCTCCTTTTTTACTATCAGTTTCTCCTCCTCCAAACTCCTACTCTCTGCTGGCCAGAAGTTGCTCTCCAGTGGCCAAGCAACACTCGAGTCGCGCGTCAAAGCAAAACGACGCAATGCAAACCAGTCCAGTAAAGTGCAATGCAAAAGCCTAGTGCAAAAGCCTAGTGCAAAAGCCTTGTGCAAGAGCCTCTTGTGTGTCAATTCAATCTCAACGCAGACTGTCTCCAGGACATTCTGATTGGGCCGAACAATTCGCTCGGAAAGCACAAATCATTGGCCAATTTCCACTGCCAGTTGCAAGCCTCGCGCTCGAGCTCCTTTCCAAGTGAGCAGTCGCCAGCAGTTTGGGCCAACCAAGTTTAACAAAAACAACAAGCCCAAACTGGCCCGCTTTTATGCAACGCCGGCGCCTCAATCTGCCAACTTTTGGCCCCTCTTCGACCGCCCCAACTTGCGGTCGGCCGCGTCCCTAAGGATCGGCAGCATTTGCGGCCCAGCGAGACCTTTGGCACGACTTTTTGGCAGCCTTTTCTACTGCAAACCGACCTTTGCGGGCCCAATTCCGCCCCCTCGGACGCAGTGCGGCCCCCGCGCGCGCACACAGCATTCGCTCGCTCGGACGCGCGTCCCGCGCGCACGCCGAACCTGCGCTGACCTGCGGGCCCAACCGCCGACCCGCCCCGCCCCCGCAGTTCGGAGGGGGCGTGTCCGGGGCAGCAATTAAACGGGCGGCCGAGCTCGCTGTCGAGGCGCCAGATTGCGCCGAGCGAGCGTCACAGATGGGGGACTGTCTGCCGCCCTAGAGAGACCACTTGCACTCCTGGCGGACTGTCTGGAGTGCGTGGGGGTGCAAATTAGCACTTGGCCGGTCGGGCGCCTCCGAGTGCACTTGTCTGCGGCTTGTCTGCGGCCTGTCGCCCGCTCGGCCCACTGGGAGCCTCTAGGAGTGCAAGGCCTCTAGGAGGCGCCTCTGAAGGCTCGCTGAGCCTGCTGTGCGCCCCACTGGACACAATCAATCACTGGGCGCAGCTGGCGCGTTCCGCTTCCGGTTGGTCCAAATGACGCACTTGCGGCCAGTCCAAATTGATTGGGGCGGCTTGTGGTCAGTGGAGTTGACTTTCTCGTCTTCTGGCTGGTCTTGGGCGAGACTTGGGCGCCAAGTGGCCAGCGGTGAGCAGCCCGAAGGGCCAGAGCATCGCCAGTGGTCAGCGAGCAGTGGGCGCTCGTGGAGGGCCGCTGATGATGATCACGTGCGCGCGGGCGCCACTCGTGCGTGCCGGCGCCGCCTCCAAGCGATGGGGCGCGACAAATTGGGCCAAATGGGCGCCCACTGGCCAGCCGAGAGGCCACACAAGAGGCGACTGGCAATGAGCGAGATGAGGCTCGAGATGGGCTTGCGCGCGGCCCATTGCGCGCAGCCACTTCCGGTCGCAGGCAGACACTTGCCGCTTCTGAGGAGCGGCTAAGGAGCAGCTCAGCAGCGACTTGGGAGCCTGTGGGGCGCCCAAATGGACAGCGGCGAGTTGGGGGCCAGTTTGGAGAAGTTCGGGCAGTTGGGCGGCCACAGTGGCGACAAATAGAGAGCGCGAAGTGGCGTTGGAGATTAGTTTAGATTAACATGATTGATTTGGCCCCGCGCGCTGGGGGCCCGCAAGCCGCCCATTAGCCGCCGACCGTTGTCCGCAGGCCCGCCGAGCGTGAAATGTAAGTCGGAAGTTGGCGCGGCCGCGCTGCTGCAAGTCGCCCGCAGACAGACGGGCGAGTTGTTGAAAGCGGATTGCGGATTGCCTGTCTTATTTGGGCCGCAGATTTCCTGGCCTCTGGAAGGCGGATTCTAACATTGTAAGCCGCAGGCAGAGACTGGGGCCAGTTTGCGGGATGCTGGCCCTGCGCGCGAGGGGGCGTGTCTGCGCGGAACGCGCGGCGGGCGCACGGCAGGCAGTCTGCGGGCGAACATTGCACAGTGTGCGTGCGCGGCGTCCGCGCAGTTCGCCGGCGGGAGATTGTGCGCACGGGGGCGTGGCCGGCGGGCGTGCTCCGGTGCGCGGCAGACTGTGTGCGGCATTGGAGTCTCCAATTTGGAGATCAGTTTGCGCGTCTTTGGCGCTCGTTTCTGGACAATCTAAACTCCTTGGGCGCAATGTAAACTTGGTGTCAAAACGGCTGAGGTTAAAAGGGAGGAGGAAAAGCGAGAAGGGGGCAAAAAGGAGGCAGGAGAACAAGCACTTAGCGTGTTTTTGCGCGTTTTTGCGCGTTTTTCCTCTCCTTCTGGCTCCTCCAACGACGACCCTTGTCTGCGCCAGTCTAATGCACTTTTCACTCCAAGCCGCGAACCTTTGCGGCCTCGAACAAATGCGGCCTCAAAGGTCCGCTTCCGGTTTGGAGGGGCCAATTTTCATACTGGCGAGTGGAAATTGGAACGCTGACATGGTCGCGCGTGGCTGGCCCTTCGCGCTCCACTTGCCTTTGACTGTGGGCACTTGTCTGCGCCTTGTCATGTGCCTCCTTTGGCGCATTGTCCGCACTCGATTGCGCCTGTCTCTTGTCTCCTCTTGGCACACAAGCACAGCCAAACACACTAACTGCACATGGAAACTGCAAAGACAGCCAGACAGGCAGACTGGATGGCACAGACAGCCAGGCGCACAAACTCGAGACAAACAGCGGCCCCAAATTGGGCCAGAGACGAGCCGCGGCGACAGGCTGCTCGTGTCACTTTGCTTTCGTTGCGCAAAGGAGGCCAAGCTCGAGCGAGACCCACTCGCCAGCGAGCTCGTCTGCGCGCTAGCTCAGCAGCCGCGACGGCGACCTGGCGCTCTTTCCGGCCAGACATTCCCCGCGGCCGCTTTATAGGCTCACTCGGGCTCGGCGGCCGCGCGTCGGGGCGCAAAGGGCGCAAAGGGGCGCCCTCGAGTGTGTTGGATGCGGCTGAGTGGCGCCTGTTCTCTAGCTGCTAGAGATAGATAGTGAGAGTCTGATGATATTAAGGGCGCATAGTTTGGCTTGGGGAATGCGCGCTGGTGGGGCCGCAGAGACTGGGGCGGGCGGCCCATTGGAGTGAGTGCAGGAAAGTGTACGAGAAACGAGCGCACGAAAATGTATGGCGAACACGCGCAGGAAAATGGTTCTGCCGCAGCGCGCAACGCAGAGCGAACGAGGCGCCGAGTGCAGCATCATGCGGACGCAGCTTAGGTGCGGCGGCGCGCACAGTGCGCTCGCAGAGCAGCCCGATCGCGCGCACTGAACAGCACTGCTTCGGTTTGCATTGCTTTGCTTTGGTTTGCTTTGGCCGCCGCTGCTCGACTCCTCAGGGTCAACTGGCGGCGAGCAGTGGCCAGTGGTGGACAACTGCTGGTGGACAACTTCTGGTGGACAACTTCTGGTGGACAACTTCTGGAAGACTACTGCTGCCGCTGGACAACTGCGGACAGTTGGCGGACTTCTGGGAGACTGTTGGCGGCCAGCAGAAGTGAGGTGAAGGCAGAGGCAGAGGCAGAGGCAGAGGCAGAGGCAGAGGCAGAGGCAGAGGCTGAGGCTGAGCTTGGGCTTGGGCTTGCGCGCCAGCAAGTTGGGCAGCCCAAGTGGGAGCACTAATACCCGATTGGCACAAATCGGGTTGGTTAACAGCGCGCGGGAGGAGCAAGAGAGAGAGAGCAGAGTGTCGAGTCTAGCCTGTAGACTGAGCCGCAAGGAAAGCCGCAGTAGAGGAGCCGGAGAGTGTGTGTTGGCCGCACACTCTGGGGAGTGGCGAAAAGAGCATCGAAAACAAGCGTTGAAAAGTAGTAACAAGCTGAGGAGGAAGAAGAACAACAATTGAAATGGATACCAGTGGGCCTTGTGTGTTTGGCTTGAGCACATTGCGCTGTTTGTGTGGTATGAAAAGTGGTGGTATGAAAAATGCCATTCTCTGTGCGCGCGTTCTGCTACTAAAGTTTAGTAACTAAACACAAGCGACCACCAAACACAAGCTCTGTGTCTCAGTGCACTGCAGAGATTCTCAAACACTCTTTCACTGCGCGCACTGCGCCTTATAGTTCGCGCACAATCGCACACAATTGTGCGCGCGGCGACACTTCTCTGCGGCCGCTCCTAAGCGCCGGCAGCTCGTTAAGCGCGCGGCCTCAGACCAGCTTTTGGACAATGCGCCATTCTCGCTCTCTTGGGGCTCAAACTGGGCCTCCTCTTTTGCCGCCGCAGACAGTTAGCCGCGAGCGCGCACAATTGTTGCTTTTACCACCCGCGGATTACGCGCTCAATCTGTTCGCGGAATGCGCCCCATTCACCCTCAGCAGCCGCACACACAGACGCACGCACACACAGACGCACCGGGCGGCGCTTAGCTGCGGCCGCGCGATCAATCCGCGCGGCCCACAGACAGTCTCGCGCGGCCCACAGACTGTCTCGCGCAAACCGTCTCTGTCCAAACAGGGCCCATAATCATCCATCTTGTGGCCCAACTTGCGCCCAATATTGCGCCCTCAGGCCGGCTGGCAAATTGTCGCCAACTTCTGGCCGTCGTGCTGCGGCCGCCGGTCATTAGCCGCCGCCCAGAGGCAACCAGCTCGCCCAATTGGAGCCCATTTTCTCGCCACCAGCAGACTGTCCTAAGACTGTCTGCGGGCCGCCCGAACACTTCCCGGGGCCCAAAAGTGGCCCGTCTTGGCCCCAAAACAAGCGCGCCTTGCTCGCCGCCGCAGGCAGATCGCCTTTTCATCGGCCATTTTTCTCCAGTTTCCGCCCCAACTTGGCCCGAGCTCAATTTGCGGCCTCTCTGCGCCCCCGCGAAGACTGGCCCATTTGCGGGCTCGCGGGATGCGGGCCGAAGAGGCGCGCCGAGGGGGCGTGGCGGGAGTGCAACGAGATTCGCTGCAGTTCGCGCGACCGCACGCGCCACGCCTCCGCGCGCACGAGTCGCGCGTCCGCAGCAGAGGGCAGGTTCGCGGGTCAGGCGCAGAGCAGGCTCGCTGGAGGAAGGGAAATAGGCGCCTGGCCAATTATATAGTAGGAGCGCTGCTTTATAGTTAACTTTGGGCCGCGATTTATGGGCAGCGCGCGCCGGAAGTGGGCGCGAACGGGGCGCCCGATTGACTCGTTCGGGGGCCGGAAAAGAGGGGCGAGTTACGAGCTAGGAGGTGTCGTTTGTAGTGTGAGCTGGTGGGTGGCAAGTGTAGGCCGGAAGCGGAACAGCAGAAGGTCTTGGGGCAGCGGAAAGGAGCCAGAGACTGGGGGTGGTGGAGCAGCAACTTGTAAGACGCCTTACAAGTTGCGCGTGGGCAGCCGCTCGACTGGGAGGAGTGCGCAACGCACACAAAGCACTGAGCCTAATGTGCAATGTTTGTCGCTTGTTGTCCTTCGGCCAATCTGCGCCCCAGAACCACCGGAACAGTGTTAACGCCTCGCGTGTAATGGCCCCTTTTTATGGCCGCCCGATGATGGGCCCACTTTTGCGCCCAACCTTTGCGTTTTGTTCGGCGCGCATTGCTGGCCGGAAGTGGCCCGCATTGGCCACCCTCCAGGCGCCTAATCAAGACAAGTGCGCGCCCGGCCGCTCCAGCAGCTCGCCCGCCGCCCTTTCCTCTGTCTTTCACTGTTTGCCGACCGGAAGTGGGCCGGAAGTGTCCTCTTGGGGGCCGTTTGGCGCGTTCGTTGGAGGTTTGCTCGTGCAGTCGTGTGTGGCCTGCGAGTGGGCAGTGAGTGGCGAGCTTGGGCGCGCGTCGCACGAGACACTGACGGTTTCTCAAAAGCGCAACTGCAAGTGGCCTTTGTGCAGCAACGGGCCAGCTCTAAGCAGCAGCCTGAAGAGTTCGCGCAGCCCAAGCGGACCGGAAGTGGAGCCGAGTGCCAATTTTGAGCCCCGACCCTTAGCTGTGGGGCTGAGAGTGGCTCTTGTGTGGCTTTTGGGCGGCTTTTGGGCAGCTTTTGGGGCCCAAAAAGCGGCCCAAATGATCTTGTTGTGGAGCGCGCAAATGGGCGCATCCATTTGTTTGCTCGTTGTCTCTGCGACACGTTTGGAATTCGCGAGGCTCCACTGCCCCAGAGACAGTCTTCGGGCGGCCTGGTGACCATTAGGTGAGCGTTGGGCGCCAGTCGATCAAGTGGAAAGCGGCGAGTGGAGAGAGGAAAGTGGAAAGCGGAAAGTGGAAAGTGGAAAGTGGAAAGTGGAAAAGGGAGACCATTTGAAACATTTTCAAAGGCCAATTGCGTGTGTGATTTGGGCGCGCCAATGCGAGTGGGCGCCAAACGCGAGTGTCCAGCAGGCCGGCGGACGAGGAGCGGCGGCCGAGCTGCGGAGTGACGTCGGCGATTGGGCCGAATTAGAGCAATTGGAAGCGGAGGGGCAGCCTTTCAGGCGCTTGGTCCGCAGCTCTGTGGGCCAGAGACAGTCTGCGGAAACTGGGCGGCCAGTTTGCGGCCCAAAACTGAGGGCCCCACGCGAGCAAGAGGCCGACTTTTCTGCTTGGTTGTTGCGCGGACTTGCGTGCTCGCGTTCTCGCTTGCTCGCTTCCGGTTCCGCTTTGGGCTCTGCTGGGCGTTGGTGGCGAACAAGTGGATTGCATTTAATCTGATTGGAAGTGTTGCCGCTCGAGAGTGGGCTGCTCGCCACGAGAGTTGGGCCTTGATTTGTCGAGTCAGTTGGCAGTTTGGGCTCATTGGCTCGCGTGCGCTGTTCTGTGCGCTTTGGTGTGCCGCTCTGTGCACTTTTAGTGCGCGCAGTGCGCTCTCTGCACGCCGCACACTGCAGTTCGCGGCGCACACTGAGCGCTCGCAGTGGAAAATGGGCTCACTGTGCACTGCACAGTGTTCACTGCGCACTCTGCACTCTGCACTGTGCACTGTGCACTGTTTGCGCTCTGCCAACTGCCAGTGGAAACTGCGCCCGACGACTGTCTCTGGCAACTGCACTCGGACGACCCTTAGCTGCGCTCGGAATGAATACAAGGCCCGCACTTGTTCGCGCTCTGCATTGGTTGCAACTGGCAACTAACCAAAGGCCAAAAGGGGGCCCAAAACAGCCCAAAGGGGGACCAAAAGCGAGCCAAAAACAGCCAAAAGAGGGGCCAAATTGTTTCCGGCCAGCTGAGTGGCGTCGGGTTGCAACTTTGCCACAGTTGCAGTGCAACTGTGCGACCTTGTTCCTGGCCGGAACACAATGACACAACACAGTGACACGCAGCACAATGAGCCGCAAGCCAGTGACACGCAACACAATAACACACTGTCTCACTGCGGCCGATCTGCTTCCTCTGCTTGATCTGCTTGATGTGCTAGACCTCCACTCGAGCCAGAGGTTGGCTCTGTTGTCCTAAGAGCTCGCTGCTCTGCATGAGTTCAGAGCTGCTCAGCCTAGCCCTCAGGGTAACCCTTAGGCTAACCCTTAGCTTTAGCTGCCCTCCTCTGCCACCTAAGCGGCCCGCAAATGGCCCCGAACGGTTCGCGCGATCATCAATCGTCACAAAGTGGCCGCGCAAAGTTGAGCGCGAAAAGGCCGCCCACTTGGCTCCTTTGCGCGCCCACTTGCCCTCAGCTTCCGGCCGGCGCTCAGCTCATTTCTGTGCAGCTGCGGGCGCACATTTGGGCCCCAATCGATCGGGCGACTGTTTGCCTCTGTCTGGGGCTCGTTTGCGCGCGTGGGCGCCATTAAATTGCACCCACTCGACTGCTTTCTTTTCTTCTGCCCACTCGAACCCACTCGAACCCATTCGACACGAATGGAAGGAAACCAACACGAAACGGGCGCGCTCAGTCAGCGCAAAATATGCAAACACGGCGCCCACTTGCTCACCACGCACACACTTCGCGCCACTTCCGGCCGCCAGAAATGCGCTCACAGACGCGGCCACTTCCGGCCGCTTAAGTGGCCCCCAAGTGGCGCCAGGTCGACTTTTGGGTCACTTGCGCGCAACTCTTTGGGCGCTGTCAGCTGTCGCAATTGGATTACGTTTGCTGCTTGGGCTGGCTCGGCCACAGTCTCTCGTGCGCGCCCGGCGAGCAGGCCGATCAGCTGCTCGCTTCCGTTTGCGGCCGGCGATAATTGGCAAACAATGGCGCCTCAGCAAGAGTGTAGCCTCTGTCTGCGGGCGACTCGGAGGCCCGATTGGAGTCGAATTCGAGTCGGAGGACTCAAGCTGGCCCGCTGGAGCTCGGGCAACAGTTCGAGGAGCGCAAGATGCAAGGTCGGCCCCGCTCGAAAGGGCCGCTTGAAGGCGGAAAAGAGGAAGAGAAAGAGGCCCCGTTCGAGCGGTTGAAGGCTGACGTGTGGCCAGGCAATGGGCGCAGTGGAATTGGGCTCAAAATTTGGGCGAAAAGAGGAATAAATAAATGTAAAATGATGAAACGCGAGTGATGGCAGCTGCCCTCTGGCGCGCCTCTGCCAGCGCTTAGGTGCGATGCATTGCGCGCACTCTTTTCCTACAGGCTTTTCCTGCACGCTTTTCGTGCACTCTTCGTGCACTGTTTTCAAGCGCGCGTCTGCCGCCAGCTCCGTGCCCAACGCTAAGCAGTGGGCTGGCAGTGCGCACAGTGAGCAGTGTGCGTCAAAAGTACGGTTACATTTTTGCATTGCGCTATACGGAAATTTATCACTATACTTTTGGCGTATAGTGTGCAGTGTGCAGTGTGTATTACACACTGTGTATTGTGCCATTTGCGCACTTTCTTTCAAAAGTGCAGAGTGCAGATTGCGGATTGCAAGAAGCAGAAAGCGCAAACTCTAAAAGTGCCGCAAATTGGAAAGCTCAGTCTGGCCGAGAGTTGGCCAGTGCACTGGACGAGCTCACAGTAAAGGGCGACTTTACTTTGAGGAGGAACTGGAGGAAGCCGCCAAGTGGCAACTCGTCGACTCGTCAACTCGTCTCGCTTGCACTCTCCTCTCAACTGCGGCCCAAAGCAAAGTGCACGCTGCTCACAGTTGCCAGAGGAGAGGAGAGCCCAAATGCTGGCCGCTCGCCGCCCGGAGACTGTGTGTCTGGAGTGAGTGGCAGTTTGCCTGATTAGTGCGACGGAAGGGCGGCGTTCGCGGCCCTTTGCCGACCCCAAGCTCCGAGCCGCTTGGGGCCAACGAGCGGCCTTAAAGCGGCGCGCAAACTGGCAGCCAGAAAGGAGAAGTGCACCTTAGCTGCGGCCCATTGAGCGCCGGCAAACTTGGCTCAACTTGGCCCAACTTGGCCCAACTTGGCCAGCTCCAAAGCAGATTAAAAGAGGGCCAGTTGTTCTTTTTAACAAGCCTCATTTCGCCGACAATCAAGAATGCTAATTCTCTTAAATATTTAACCCATTCACACACTCTGAGGAATACACAGTCTCTCTCGCTTCCAATTCCTTTCCTTGGGTTTCCTTTCAGCTTCTCATCCAGAGAGCTTCCCTCTTCACTTCTTTCACTTCTGGCCACTTCTTGTTGGCCATTGTTGATATTTGCGCCAAGTTTGCGGCCGACTCTTGCCACTAGAGACTGTCTCCGGGAGTGCAGAGGAAATGCAGTTGAAATGCCTTGGAAGTCCAGTAGAAGTCCAGAGGAAGAGTTCCAAAAGTTGAATCTCTTTCAACAGTGCTTCCAACAGTTGCCGAGTGGCAGTCTCGAAACTGAAACTCTAATTGAAACTTGTTTGCGCGCAGCCCAAAGCTCAGGACAGGCTTCCAATTGGGCGCAGGAATCATCTTTAACCTTTGCCCAAGGCAAACACGACTGTCTGCCCGCAGACAGTCTCTCGCACGGGCCAAGTGGCGCGCGCTGGTCCTGCGCGTCGGCCGAACTTTGCGCACATCTTTCACTGCAGTCTGCCGCTCACAGTCTGCCGCTCACAGTCTGCCGCGCACAGTCTGTAGTCTGCAGTCTGCAGGCAACTTTGGGCCGCCGCGCACAGTCCGCGGAAGCTAATCATGGGCGGGCAATAAACAAGCGAAACGGCGCCAACTTGTCGCCGCTTCGAGCGGCTCTCGTCGCAAACTGTCCGCCGGCCGAGCTTGGCGACCTGTGGGAACCTTCTCCTCGAGAATTGGGGAGCCAAGCAGACCCAAAGGAAGAAAGGAAGCTGCCCAAATGGTTTCCCAACTCTTGGCAAATGATTTCCCGACAGTCGACGACTGATTTTGGCCACTTCGGAGCCACTTTGGGCCCTCTTTGCAGCCATCTTGAGGCCTGAGGGCCCAATTTGGCGCTGGGCGGCCGCCAATCATGGTGTCTAATTTGACTGGCGTGCAATGAGCGCCAATTTGCGCGCGGGGGAGTGCCCGCCGCCAGAGGAGTCCAGTGGCTGCTCTTAGGCCAAACTGCGCTCTCTCTCTCTCTTGAATGCGCCTCCCAGCGAGTGTCCAGCGCTACTTGTCGCCCGGCCGCACTCGCCGCGCCCACCCTCACCTTTCGCCAGTCCGGCCAATGTCAACATCATCATTTGCCTGCCATTTGTTGTCGTTTGTTCTGCTTGTTCTCCGCTCGAGTCGCCCGCCGGCCAGCCGGCCCCAAACAATGGCCCCCAAGCTCAAGCTCAGCCGGCCGCTCGTCTGACAAACAACCTTTGACGGACGGCCTTCCGCCTGCCTTCCGCTCGCCCACCTCAAGCCAGAAGTGCGGCCGCCCAGCTGGACGCGCGTCACTGGCCGGCCGCGCGCACTGGGCCGCACCTTCGCCGCACTGCTTTCCCCCACGCTCAGCGCTGCCTCCCCCGCGCGCACTCATCTCCGCCCACGCAGCGCGCGCTGCTTTCCCCCGCGCGCGACACTGCCTTTCCCCGCGAGTGGGCGCTCACCACTGGGGCTCATCTTGGGCGCTGGAGGGCGACTCGCGAGGCCGACGGGCGTCCTTTGGGGACCATTTGAGGCAGTGTTGCGGCCAGGCAGTGTGCGAAAGTTGATTGCGGATTGATTGCTGTTGTTTTTAGCGTGTTATCTGCACTCATCTGGTAATAAGACGCCGCCAAAGTCCGCCCTGTTGCTCAGCATGGCCGCGCCGACAGGTAGCCCATCTGCTCAGAGCGCGGCCCAATGGGATCGGGCAGTACTGGCAACTCGCAGTTGCGACTGCAACACTCACAGTCTCACTCTTGGACACACAGACAGACAGTCTGTGTGTTTGTCAGAGCGCAATTTGTGCGCACGTGCACGCGGCTGGCACTTTGCGGCAACTCTGGGCCGCAAATCCTCTGGCGGCCGAGCAGCGCCCAGTTGCGCTGGCCACTCTTCTAATGCTCGGCCGGCGCTTGAGAATGGCCGCCGCCTAAGAGTGGCCGGCCAGCCGGCGCAAACTATAGAGTGCCGCTCTGCTGGCGGCCGGCCGGCCGAGTTAACCATCGAGTCAAATAATCAACATACTCCACTGGCCGAGCGGCGCGTGCACTGGCCTGTATTGGGTCTGCGCATGCGCAGAGGCGTCTGCGCGGCGCTCAAAGCGCGTCCGCCGCACTTGGACTCTCTCGCACAGGCTTTGCCTCTGCGCGAACTGTCCTGGCACTGCCACACTCCTGCCCGTGTCTCTCTATCACTCCGCTCGCCTTTCGGCTGGCATACATGACACACACACACAGACAGACAGACGGGCAAACACACAGTTGCCGCGCACTTCTGGCCGCCCTAAGCTGCCAGTGCCTGCCAGTGACTGCCAGTGGCTGAAAGGGAGAGCCGAAACTCAATTTCAAACTCACACTCGCACTCAAAGTACAAATCACACTCGCCAGTTGCTACTTGCCGCCAGTTGCCAGTTGCTAGTCGCCTCTTGCCAGTTGCCAGTCCTCAGTCGTGAGTTGGAACTCGCCCAAGTCGCCAACTCCATTCGCCACTTACAACTGCACTCTATCAAGAGTATTTACTTGTTGTTATCGAGATAATAGATAATAATAAATAGCCAGCCAGCCAGCGCGCACACAGCACACACACAGTTCCAAGCGTCAAACGTAAACATTCGCTCGCACACACAGGTGGCAAAATAGAGAGCCAGCGAAAGACAGTCTCGCGCGCGCGTCTGCGGCACAACACTAGGACGAGCGAACACAAAGCGAGCGAGAAGAGGAAAGATAGACCAAAATAGAAGAGGAGAAGATAAAAAGAGGGAAAAGGTAGGCCCAAACTAGATCAGATCTAATTATCCATCACCATGGGCTCACCCTTACCCTTCAGCATCGAGCGCATTTTGGCCTCGGGCCAGCCAGAGTCCAACCTGGGCCAGACACCCTCCGTGTTGGACCCGTCGCAATTCATCTACTTCATGACCTGCATGATGCTCCAGCAACAACAACAACAACAACAGCAACAGTTTCACCTCCAACTGCAACAACATCTGGAACAACAACAACAACACCACCAACAACAACAACTTCATCAACATCATCATCAACAGCAGCAGCAGCAGCAACAACAACACAACCAGCAATTACACAACCAACAGACCCACTCAAACTCTTTGGCCAACAACAATCACAGCTCGCTCACAACAACAACAAATGGACCATTTAGCCAGCACAATCACAATCATCTTCATCATTCAAACAACCATCTCACGCACCATCACCTAGCCCAACAGCACCGCCAAGCTGCGGCCCAGCACCTTCAGCACCACCACCACCATCACCATCAGCATTTGACTGGCTCAGCGCCAGTGGTCACACAAGCTTCACCTATTTCTCAAACGACACCACAACTCACACAAACAACACCCATACCACAAACAACGCCAAGACACTTTCATCTGCAACAACCACCGCCCATGAAAGAGTGTCTTTCTTGTCACCAGGCGATCCATCGCAATGCACCCATTTGCCCATTATGCAAGACCAAAAGTCGCTCAAGTAAGCCGAAAAAGTCTAAAAAGAAACTGCCCAAACAGTTGCCAATTGCTAGCAAATAATAATAATAATAATAATAATAAAAACAAACTCTCATTATTATTACTGATTAATTAATTGAATTCGATATCATCATCTAAATAAATATCATCATCATCATCTTTTATACAATGCATACAGACACACAGTTTGGCACCATGTTTGCTCCAAGTATGCATGTATAGCATAACATTCTACATTCACTACCACCATTTCACCTCCTTCTCTCTTCCAATTGCAAACTATCGATCTATATGAGCAACCGCTGCTCACGCTTCTCCACACAGTCTCTAGAGTACACAATATCAACTATACATAGTTTCTATATCCCTTTACATTGCGCTCCAATGTGCATGAGAAGCGGCACACGAAGCGCAAGGCCACTGCCAAACGCAAGGTGGGCGCCTCCCACCACCCAAAAACAGCCCCTCTTCTTTATCTAAGTTATATCTAAGAACAATTCTTGTAAGAAGCGCCGCGCATGCAGACGAAAGTTGTATCTCGCCAACTGCTGGCAAACCTCAGTATAGAGTGCCAAATCGTACTGGAAAACGAGGCCAAATTTTCGCTTCATGTTCAACAGACTATTCTCAGCCGGCCGAGAGGCCACCGAATGGCTCAGGCTGGTTACATGTTTCAAAATTTCCCTCCTAATTTGGTCCAATTGATGCGACGTGAAATTCTCCTTCAACAATGGATGCAATTGCTCCCCATCCGATCCACTGGCGGCTAGGCTGCCATTTCGCTGATGCTCAACAGTTTCTATCGCACTAGATGGAGACGATTTCAGGGAGGGCGACGATATTCCCGTTCCACTGTCGTTCGCCAGCTCGTTCTGGTTCATCATCTTACCAATTGAAGGGTTTGCCACTTGTGTGGGACTATCTGTGCCAACCAGAAGCCGCTGACATTGGTCCTCTCCTGACTTGGCGCAACGCTCGGGACTAGTTTGGGCGCTTGATTGGTGGCTGCGCAATAGCTGAAGCTCGGCCTCTGGCTCACAATCCACAGGCTTGTTTAGCAATAGGCCAAGGTCCAAAGGCAATGCTATGCTGTTGTTATTCTGCACAATCCACCTTTGCTCTTTCATCTCTTCAGCGCCCTCTTCTGTCGCCCCAAGCAGACCCAGAACGTAGAATGCAGTGCCTCGCAAGGATAACACTGACGCATTCTTGGCAACGTCCGCTATTAACTTTATCAACTCCCTTGAATTCTCCAATATCTGATAACCCGATTCGCTGGATCCAACATTGCCCACTATCCATAAAGCTGATTTAAATTTTAACACAGACGCCTCGGAATAGTTCAAATCATTTGGTGGATTACGGATCATTTCGTACACAGGATCTAAGAGACTCCGGGATTGTATTATCTCGGCCCCATCCGCATGTAAAGCTAGCTGTCCATATAAATGCGGCGGCAGGTGCGAATTTTTGCTTATTAGATTGATCTTGTTCACGCGACGACCATACTTACCGTCGTCACTCTTTTGATGATAGGTCAGAGAATTATTCAGTACATCCTCGACCAATTTAACATAACGATAGTTGAACACACGCCGCCATCTGTCGAGCTCCAGATCAAATTCACTGTCCGTTTTTATAATGGATTTCCGCCTCTCCTCCAATGGATTCCTGAAACGAAGACTACTATGTGTACTCTCATCGTTATCTCTCCGTGGCCCCTCATTAGCATCAGAAGCAATCCTGCCAATGTCGCCCTTACTTGTTCTCGGTCTAGAATTTGGAACACTGGATGGTCCATTCTCGTCCTCGTCTTCATCATCGATAATTGGAGAAGAGTTTGATCCTAATACTGAGTCTAACGGGCACGACAAATGCTCACGAGGTGTTTCCAATAGAAATCTGAGCCCGGCTGGTGATGATGCATAGCGACACAATAGAAGTATGCCAGAATCACCAGAGGATCTCAATATATCTAAAACGTTCTTATTTTGGTCTTGAGAATCCTTGATCTGCTTAATCGCTATCAAACCTTCGAGATTGTCGTCTGAGTCACAGGCCTCGTCCAATATATCAGCAGCTTGATTACGGACAATACGTAAAGAACAATCAAGTTGTTTCAATAATAACTCAATAGCCCATTTGTCAAAATCTGGCACATTAGCTCTCAATAGGACGCGTAGAAAGTTGGTGGCGAATATTCTGACATTCTCTTCTGGATGATGGAATAAGAATTTTTCCAGCAGTTTTCGAGATCCATTGAATTCCTTCGTATAATCGAAACAGGCTATGATCAATCTAACATAGACCTCAGCTGGTGATGTGGCCAGCATGGATGCATGTGTCAGATTGTTGATCAGTTTCATAATGGTCGACTTTTCCAACATCCTAAATCCCCTGACTGTGTTTGATAAGCGCCCAATGAATAGGAAGTATGTGCTACTCATGGTAGTTATCAGTTTGGAAGAGCTCAATATGTTCATATCTGGATGTGTTATGATGGGATGCATTACTGCGCCAGAGTTGATATACGGGTTATGATGAGCACCATTGAAACTATTGAGACTATTATGTCCGATTGTTGACCCGCCATTGTGGTTGTTGCTCTCAGGATCGTGCATTGATATCGATATGTCATGTAGGAGCTCCTTGAGCAACTCTGTAGCTTTAGGTTCAGGACTGTGAACCAAGAAGTCAACCATATTACAGCCTGTTTCACATAGCTGGCGACACCGTTCATTGTTGATATCAATGACTGAATATTGATTCGAGGATGGTTTGTAAAAGTGTACCAGGCGTTTTATAAATACCTTGTAGTGCTGGCTAGACATTTTCCTTAGAGAATCACTTGGTCTCGTGAGCATGAAATTTATCTGCTCCCAATCCCACAGCTGCCAATCATGGTCCATAATTGATTTGATATTCGCTTTTGTATTGCTAGATAGAGAAAACAATGCCTTAAAGTGAGTAGTGGCCGCTGAAACCGATGGAGCCAAGATAAAATTCGTTCTGGATGAGTTCGAAGGTGATCGGGATAAATTGACGGTGGTGGCTTTCGTTGGTGCTGCATTAGGTAATGGTGAGCTAACTAGTGTTGAGGTGGAGGAAGAGGAAGAATAGTTTGTTATATTCGATGACATACTCGTCAAAGTTGAAGTGGTAGACATTCCACATGACACTTGATGGTTACTTCTATCCGTCAATGTGGGTGTCGTCGAATTCGAGTAGTAGGGCGATGCTGAAGGTGAAAATTTCAACATCGTTGCTTGAGGAGGTTTGGTTGTGCAAAATTCCAATATCTGACCAAGAAATAGGCTACACCTCGTGTTAGTATAGTTCGATAACTTCTTTAGTGGATGGACACGGCCTAAATTAATGAGCGCTGCATTTGCAAGATCACGGCTATCGTCAATTTTAGATGTCGCATGTCTAATCAATGTGGATAAGGTCAAATACTGACTAAACGAATCAGTTGGTAGATACTGATAAGCCAGTGAGAGGAGTTGGTACAGTAATATTGTTGCTCTAATAGAATTCTCTTGATTCGAAGGCGTTATGATTACTTCACTTAGTGCATCGACAACATTACAATTGAATAATGCCAACAATAGTAAAGCCAGGTAATTATTAACTAAATTCATTCTAGATCTAGTACGTATCGCAGGTAATATTGCCTTGGCTTCATCCACAACAAAAGCATCATGTATCTTCCAACTATCCATTGATAACTGGTGTTTCTCTAAAAACCTCAGGCCAGTCTCAAAGTCCAACATTGAATCAGGTAGCGGTATATATAGCAGTTCAAATATAAGATCTATTAGACGCCGACGGACATCATTGTATGGGAGATAAAGCATATTGATTAACGATTTCAAACAACTGTTTGAGACTAAATTGCATTCACTTGATTGTGGTTCACATAGATATATCAAACCCTGCCAGGAGCGTAATATTGAGATCAATGTAATTTTGGCTGCGGTAAACTTATTCTCACGTTGGTCATATGGGTCGATGTCGAACTTTGCCGCTTGATTTATCCGTTGCTTTTGGTCCTTAGCAACTGGAGCCGTATAATGAGAATCTGTGAACGGTGCCACGAATATTTGCAAATCCAAATCACCACGTAATAGGCACCTGTATTTAGGCCAATTAAGCATATATAACAAGGTCGATATGAGACTCTCACACATACCGTGGGGCTGATTGCCAGCAAGGGCTGCATCCATGATGGCATTAAAAGCACAATTTTGTGTATCTCTCGTAGAAGATACCGGGCTCATTATAGATAGTTCGGCCAATAGCGCCCAACAAGCACGAGTGAGAACATCATGCTCAGATTGTCCATCCTGAGCTATAGCTATAAGTGATCTTGTGAAAGCGGGCGGGAAAGATTGCGGTGAAATAGAAAGAAATTTGCGGACTAGTCTCAATGCTTGTATTCGTTCTGTTCTATTCTCTAATAATATGTCTATTGAGCGAACTATGAAGATTGGCAAATTGCATCTTAACAAAGATTCGACGGCCGTCTCATCCTTAAGCAAGTACCTAATTGCACGCAAAGCAGCAGCTCTAACTTCGGCCGCTTCATGAAATAGGGCGGTTTTGAGACACTTGAAGACATCATCTAAAGTGATTGTTTCATTCAGATCATCACTAATCTGTTGTAATAATTCATCTCTCTTCTTGGATCGACATAGGCGGCTGAATTCGTTTAAACTAGACAGATATTGTTGTTTTGTTAGTATCGTGGTAGACAGTGTCAATCTTTTCAATATATCGCCAGATTGGCTATGATCTCGTCGAAATAATATATCCATTTCATTTGGCCATATTGGTGAACAATATCGACAGGCATGAGGATATTGCAAAGTAAAATTACTTAACCTTGCTGTGTTGACGTAAATAAATCTTGTAGGAATAGAAATGTTCAAATCATCAATCCATTGCAGCGACGCTTCCAGTCCAAGTCAGTCGCCTGTGCCAGTGGCGAGCGAAACTGGAGTGATTGCAAACTTCTCAAACGTGCGGGCATGTTTCTCGCCGCACCTTCTCGCTTGCGGCGCCGGTGGACCCAAATGCCCGCATTGAGCCGCCGGTCGACGGGGGAGACATAGAGTTTGAGATAGTTTTATCTGGCCATTGTCATTCTAGACTTCACCAAGACTTCTTCAGAGCTTAACGAGAAACCAGAGGCTATATTCCAGAAAGGAAGGTGATCGTTTTGCCGCCTAGATCACCTCGAAATCATCTTGATCGACTTAGTGTAGACCCGGCGACCTCTTAGTCGGCGGTTGAATCATTTCGAGCAGTTAGTTACACTTTGACTGGAATCCCGGAGGAGAGTGGGTTTTCCAAGTTGAAACCCTCTTCGAAACTCGGAATGTGGTGCTCTTTCAGGATAATCAACAATTTTGATGATTTGTCGAGAGCTCTTTGCGGGACGGTCAGGTACCGCGCCTTCCTGACCAGTGCTGATGTGCTCCCGACTTCCCGAACTAGGCTTCCAAGATTCAGTGCAAGCCGATGGGAGCTGCCCGGTAGAGACCGTCCAAAATTCTAGTCCAGACTCCAAGTCAATGGCGCATTTCTCGGCTTGCATGCACTGTTTTGGTCGCGCGCCGGCTCCAATATTGAGCCTCTGGCAGACATCCAATCTGGCGATCCTCAATGATAAGATTTCCAAGCCGGCAGTGAAATTTTGCGCCCATGCAACTGCAAAATCACAACAAATCCGCGCCGTCAATCGACTCCAAAGGGTGGCCACTCGGAAAGTTTATTAAGATCTCCTGTCAAGCAACATGACCCCCCATCGGCTGAGAATCTCGACAGGTATCCAAATCTGGGAATATATTAGATCATACTAGATTCTCACTCATAAATCATGCCTCTCCCGCCCGCTCTCCTAGAGAGGTTGAAACGAAGAAAAATCATCCAACATGCAGACCCTGAAGATGCAGACACTATCCAGAAATCTTCTCGTTCCCAATCTTCCTCCTCTCCTGAGAAAAAAGGCACCCTAGATTCGGAGAACCAGCTGGAGAAGTCTGGGTCGATTGAGAGTGATGATGATGCCCAGGAGGCAAGCCATGTGAGTGGCTCTGAGGATGAACAAGAGGTTGTCGGTGAAGCTGGATCTAGGACACATGAAAGACAGGAGTACGAATCAGTGATGGGATGCCCAAACAAATACAACATTTACCATACTTGTGAGGATTATTGTCAGAAAACATACGGTAAATTAGAGCCACATCAGCTGGCTCCAAGTAGAAAACAGCGCCAACACCTAGCTCTATTGCTCAAAACATACCCCATGTCTAATGATTGGACGGTTGTCTATGATCCTGGTGTTAAAACCTTCTACTTCTGGAACATAATCTCAGGTCATGTATCGTGGACTCCTCCGGGTATGAGTACTTTTGTTTCCCCCTCTGCAGATCAGATTAGACGAGCGTATCTAGAATCCGAGCACAAGAATCAACACAGCAGCCAGAGTGGTTCTGAGACTCAGGACTGTATGGAAGCGACGGTATCACAAAAACCCTAAGTCTCCTTCAGCCATGCCTATTACTTATGAGATGTGATTTTCTAATAATTTTAGGTATGGAACTCAATCAAGTATTTCACGTATCCTCATGGGCAAACTAATCGTATTGCGGATCTAACCTAGGACCATATGACATGCCAATAAAGTCTTTCATTTTCGGCTGTCGGCAAGACACAACTATCAAATCAAACCGTCTACCATAGCCCCTACTGCTGTTGACTAAAAGATGATAATCGTAACTATCTTCCCAACGGCTGTTTAGCCGTCGTTAGCTGAGAGGGATATGCTCCTCCCCTTCGATCAGAAACTTGTACCGACACGAACCTCTAGCGTGGCCCTTGGGCTGCTCTTGATCAAGAAGATCAAGAGGCTTGTTGCGTCGAACACTTTCCAGCAAGATTTGAGGTGGTTTTTATGTCACTCCTTGTCGAATTATCAGAAGATTTTACGACCAGATACTGTCAACGGTCACCAAAGAGCTAGCGAGGTTGACTCACCGAGACGGAAGACGAGAAAAAATTCTTCTCGAAAATGTGGGAGTTTCATCAGGTTCTCGATTCAGAGTTGACTTGAGGTTGTGCAAAGCTCGGCCTTTTTAGTGCCCGGCAGAGCAAATTGTTTAAGGCACTAGACACTTGAATTATGGCACTCACTTCCGTAAGACTCCATACGTGAGCTTCTTCCTGGTTCGGATCTTCTAGAGAGCAACTCGAGTATGCAGAACGAGAAACGAGGAAAATTCGAGGAAAGAAGCGGGAGATTGGTCATAAGGAATGAGGATTTAAAGGATGATCTTTCTCACTCTCGACAAAGCCCAAATCTGTCTAAAGTAACTGAGCACAATCTGGTGAGACATTTCACTGCAATGTCCTGGCTGATGGTTACCGAGGATGCGAGTTCGATTGTGAGTGCAGGTGTTCTCTAAGGTTATCTAAGAACAGGTGAACTGCGTGTAACCGAAAGGTGGACAAACATTGAGCCACAAAGAAGCGCCTACGGCATATCGTCACAAGACAAATACAGAGGAAGATGGATTGTTTGCGGGAAGCTGACATCTGCACGGGACATGAGACAAAAGCTTAGCCGAGTTTGCGCTATGTCATTTGATGATGAATTGGCTTCTGCAGACTACGACTACTGTAATTTCCAACTCACTGGTCTCGTTAATCTGGGGTTATTGTAACCCTACTCCAACGAAAGATCAATCTGATGATCTGGCTAGTTCTGAAAACAGCCTCTGAGGCTGAATCTCTCTAGGTCAAGCATCTATGCTTCACCGTAGAGATGAATCTAGGAAGATTTAGGCCTAAACATCCAGAACGTATCAGACGAATGGGGCTTTCTCTCTCGTGTTCTTAATCGCATTTGCAGAGAGGCAGCTCAATCAGACACTAAGCGATGTAACAGTGGAACGATTTTCGATCAATTCGGCTGAATCAAGCCTTACACTGTTCAGTGATGAAATCTAACAGGTTTTGCAGCCCGTTGGAGTGCCCCACGCACTCAATGCGTAACATCGATTTTGTTCGGGATAAAACAAGAGGCCAAAACGCCATTCATGTAAGGGGATGATATTTTCGAGCCGCCTCCTGGAGGCAAAGTCATCATTAAGGCGGCTCGGAGCATGTATCAGCTGGCGGACACTTTTCCCGGCAGCCATTTGTCTGGATTTGGGCCCATCGATTGTAAGTGGTTGCAATATGAACGATTGGCACTCGTAAGTGAGGCGGATTAATCGGTGGAAATGGCACCCAGCGAGCAGGAGGCCTTGCCCTTGGCGGAGTTTGTTTCTCGTCCTAATCGGGCGGCCAAATTTTGTGCCGTCTAAGCCGACATTTAGAGCTTGTCGTTGCCGCAATCCTCTTAGTGGAGGCAGCTCCAAGTCGCAATCGGAGGAAGAATGACAACGAGTGTCTGTCTGGGGTGCACATGGATCTCTGGCTGTCAGCCTAATAGGCAGCGTTGGGCTGGCCACACTTGGGACCACGTCTGCCTCTGTGCTGTGGCTGAGAGCATTTGGCCGCCCAGTGGGCTGTCCAGTTCGAGGAGTCCAATGGGCGCCCCAGAGGCAAGAGGGCGCCGGAACTTTCGATGATCAACCAGCTTGCGGGTGTTGTGGGCCCATCTCGCATTGGACATTGGACATTGGGCATTGGGCGGCTAATGGGCAGTGGGGGCCATTGGGGGAGGGGCGTTAGTTGGTGCGAATTGATGTGAAGACGAATGGGCAGGCGGCTGTGGCGGCGGTAAGTTGGTGTGTTTTTGAATGAATGAATGAATGAATGGATGAATATGGAGATTGGCAAAGAGGGGCAGAAATTGGGGCCGAGAGAGAGAGAGAGAAAAGAGGAGGAGGCGGAGAGAATTTTAGAGCCACGCCGAAGTGAAATTCGTCGGGCAGAGTTGGGCAGAGTTCGCTGGACGTGTGCGAGTGGAGCGCGCGCCTCGTGCGTGTTATCTTGGGCCCGAAAGGCACATAAAGCGCACACACAGGCTGACCATAGGCCGACATTGGCGCAGTGTTTGGGCCAGTCTTTGGAGGCTAGTCTTTGGAACCTAGTCTTTGGCCGCCAGATGTGCCTCCTCTGGTCGCATCTAATCTGCATGTTGGCCTCTTGCCGCCACGGACCACAAGGACAGACAGTGTGGCCCAGTGCACCTTATCAGCGCGAAGATTGCCTCTTATTTGGGGAATTTCCCTTTTTCCTTTCCTTTTTGCCCCCGTCCACTGGCCAGCCAGCTCGGCCGGCTGACAAGAGTGAGAAAAATTAAGCCATGAGTGGCGCAACGGCGAACCAACTGGAGACTGGCTGGCCGCCAAGAGGAGGCCATGAGAAAAAGGGAACAGCTCTGGCTGGGAGGCGCGAAAAGGAGCAGAGACAAGCGTGGCTGAGCAGCAGCGCTTGCTAGAGAGACAGAGGACACACAGATAGCGGAAGGGACGATAAAAGTTTTCAAGTTCCTCGGGCCCATCGGGGACGAGCAGAGACTGATGAGAGACAGTCTGTGTGAGCGAGTGTCTCTCTTCGGCTCTCTTCAGCTGGCTGGCTGGCTGGCTGGCGTCGTGTGTGAGCTGGCTGCTTTCAATTGGGCGACTAATATTACTTCTATCGAGGGCCATAAAGTGCCAGCCTCAATTTGGATTTCCTAAGAGCATTCCTCGCGCTCGGCGCGCCCTTAAAGGCTGCCTCAGAGACGCACACACACAAGCTCGATTGATTCTCCTCGCCCTCACCCTCGTCGTCGGTGGCGCTCGTCGTCGTGGGCGAGCCGGCACAATGGCGCTCTGGTGTTCGTGTGCGTTGCCAGTGCATTGCCAGTGCATTGGTGGTGCATTGGTGGCCCTTTCGTGGCACTTTGGTGGCGCTTTGGTGGCGCTTTGGTGGCGCTCCAGAGGCAAGGTCTCGTTGGCGGCGTCATTGTTGTTGTTTTGTTGCGGTGGAGCCGGCGGGCGCGTCACAGTCTCTGGCTGGCGGGCGGCGAGATTACACAATGGGCACATGGAACGATGATCAAAAGTGCTCCAGGCCCGAGCGGATAAGACAGACACACGCACATAGACAATTACACGATGGGGCTAGACACACGCACTGGCGAGCTGGCCACCACACATGTGTGCTGCTGGTGCCTTGGACTGGCTCGTCGTCTTGCAGCATTTCAGCGATCGAGTGCAAACCTTGGCCGGCTTGTGTGTGCAGCAGAGATGGCTTATAGTGTACAGTGTGTGGCGAATATTGGACGGCCAACAGTAAATAGTGGATAGCGAATGGTGAATAGTGAGCAGTGACTAGTGAATAGTGAACAGTGACTAGTGAATGCCCCCATGTGTGCAAGCGTGTCATGGACATCATACATCTTACAATCAATTCATTAAACGACTATGTCGTAGTTGGCGAATTAGATTGCCGAGGAAAACCAACAGGAACAAGAAAAACAACTGCTACTACCACTGGCGGCCAGAGGCGCAAAAGCTGCAGAGACAGCCGACTGCCCCCGTCGTGGGGGAGGCACAAGTAAGAAGCCCGTGCATCGAGAGTGCAAACCTGAGGGGGGCGCACGGGGGCAGCGAGATGGGCTCGGCGAACTTGTGTTCGCCATCTGCCCGCCGGCGCGCTCTGCCCGGCCCGCAGACTGGGCCCATTCGGGCCTGCGCAGCTGGCCCACTGAGCCCAATTGGGCGCATAAGTGTTCGCCGAACTGCGCACACGCCCCTCGCTTTGGGGCCGGCCCAAACTGCAGGCAGGCGGCGGGCTAGGAGCAGAGGCTGCCCGTTGAGTATCGTGCAAACACTCCTACTCCTTCCTCGTGTTTACTTCCAGCCGGCCTAGCGAACAGTTCGCGCAGATTGCACCCACGCTTCTGGCCGGCCCGAAAAGTTCGCTCGAGCAGCGGGGGCCAGCGCACGTGAGCGAGCTCCTTGCCTGCTGCTGGTTCGCCACAGTTCGCAAGCGCACAGGCCCCAGAGCAGAGCGAATCCAGTCCAGCCCAGAGTGCTGCTGGCAACCACTAGTCTGCGCGCACACGAACCAAAACCGATACGGCCGCAGGAAGGCCGCCCCGAGCCACACAGCGAACAAACACACAGACAAACACACAGACAGACAGACACTCGAATGAACGAACGAACGAGCGAGCGAATGAGCACACGAGTCAAAGTCGGCAAAAGAGTGTTATTTATCACACCCTCCCCTCCATTGTATTCCCGATCTCATTCTCCTTCTTGCCGCCCCTCCCCCCTGACACACACTCTCTCTCCCCTCTGCCTCCACCAACCCCCCATGGCAGCTCTTTACCGGCCTTCATCAATGAGCCAATTAGTTGTCAGATAGTTGGCCGCCAATAACAAAGCACACCCGGCACGCAGTGACAAAACATCAAACCAGATGATACACACTCTCGCCTCGTTTACTGTGCTCTGCACGGGCATAATTTCACTCACAATGATGATAGTTATATTTACTAGGTGCCATATTCCAAGTAGTAGCATATAGCACCCAGTAGCAGCAAGCGCAATGCCACCGATCCAAACTCGATGGTGCAAACATGGACACCAGACCAAGAGCAAGCTTCGAAGAGGCAACACCACGCAACATTATGATTGGAAGCAGATGGATGGTGATAGTCGAACTAGTGCAAGCCTTTCCTCGACTTCACCACCATCCAGCAATCGCTTTGTGTTTTTAAAACAAAAGTCTGGTCAAGAAAATGTTCGACAGCATCATGTTCATCAGAAAACATGCAAGAGACAAGCAAACACAAGATGTCTGTCAATCGGCAGATCCCAAGGCGGAGTTATTCTACAAGAAACAGAAGCTAGTCAACAAGCTGAAAATCTTTCCCACACATACACGAACCCCTCGAGGCATAATCGACAAGTTGCGTCCAAGTCTCTCTTGGACTCAAACAAACGCTTGTTTTATTTGTTGATGATTACACTAGCAACATTGATTGGAGGTGAGTAGTGATGGACATGTAACTTTCCATCCAGAAATCGCCTCTCCGAAGCTCTGCCAGATTTTCGAGGATTAGCTTCGCGAGGATTCCCGCGTCTGAACGTTCTCCTCCATGGCATAAATTGTACAGTATGGAGGGAGCTTATCTGAAGCCTGTCAAATGAGGAGATTCTGGAAGATTATGCGGCGCATTACAGAGGATTCCGTCTAATTGATTTTATTCATCATATTTATTCAATCCCACAGCAATCAATTGCGCCGTTGTTTACCAAGTTAGATTCGTTGCGACAAAGTCCGGAAGGACCGATTACGCGCTCGCCGGCGAAACCATAGAACTGTCATGCCATTTTGCAATGAAAGACGACGCCGAGGACGTAAAACAAGTTACCTGGTCGAAAGATGGAAAGAACGTAAGTACAAAAGGGCCGAAACCACCGACTTCCGGGCCAACGAGAAAGTGCTCTGCTTCCGCAATGGGCATCATAGCTTGTGATGCCTAAAATTGGCCATTGGAACCAGAAGAGGCGGCGCCTCAACTTTGATCTTCGAACGTGTCGTTTTTCCTCGTGCTCGCTGACCGCGGACGAAACTCGCGTCATGATCAATTAACTTGGGGCGCCTCCAGAGGCATCGATCGCTGTAATTCATACCGCTGAACGTTTCCGCCGGCCGGCAAAGTTGGTCTCACACAGTGTTGGCCATCTGAGAGTTGCCTCTCTGTTCGCCTCAGTTGAGGCCGATTTCGCACGACTTCAGTGAACGATTATATGTTTGTTTGACAAACACACGCCTTACGAGTCCAGTATTGTTATATTGTTTGCTTTTTGCATATACGACAAACGTTGGTCTGCTGTCCCATACTTAGCTCGAGCCTTTTCAAACACGCTTACGCAATAATCAAGAGAGGGAGGCACATTTAAGGGGGCCAGTCAGCGAAGACATTGTCAGTTTGCCAGAAAGAATTTCGGCGTCAAGCGTAATGGCCGGTCGAGATTAAAAGAATGAGAGTGAGCTTGTGTTGACTTAAACGATCATTGAAAGTTAAAAGTGGTGAGAATGTAGAGATGTTTGCAGCGTCTGGGAGCTCTTGGCAAACTTACGAGTGGATTCAACAGCTCCTTCACCCAAGCTGGTCCTTGTGATGTTTGCACAAGAAACAATTCAATTGCGCTCGCCGTCAAGCATGAAAGCTATCCCATTCAATGAGGCTTCCTATTTGGCTGAATGGAAGGCGAGTGAGCGAAATTTAAGGAGGAGCAGGAGGAGAAAGAGCTTCCGAAGAGACCCTCTAATTGAATCATTTTATATCCACTCGGACAGCTGTGAGGCTGGTGTTCTGCCTTCTACGAGGCCCAGTATCCCATCCGTTTGTCGTAAATGGGAAGTGTTCCTGGCACACCATCTGCATGTCAGCCATGACGGCCGAGTACTATGAACGTGACATCATTTTATCAATAAGGCTGCATTCAAATCTCGTCTTGTTGTTTCAGCTGCCGATTTTGTCGCTTCTTATTTCTTGAGCGCCACCTGCTTGTGTTTGCTGTGCTTAATTTAGGTGCTACTTAAATTGGAATATACTAATAATCAATCTAATCAACTATGGACCCACCAAAATCACCCGAACCCAGTTCTTGAGATGGAAGAAAAACAAGCCCGGCTTGGAGGTGCTCAGTTATACATTTAAGGGCCATATAGATCAAAAGTCGGCATATAATAATGTGATAATACATAATGTAACCATTGAGATGCACGGAAAATATAGGTGCACGATAAAAACGGACCTGGGCGTAAACAGTGGCGAACAGGATCTTATAATAATCTCAAGTCAGCATTGTAAGCGCAATGATTGGCGCGTTCATAGCGAACAAACCAAGTGTCGCGAACTGTTGCGCTTCGATTGCCGCAATATGTTCCCGAAGCCGGTTCCTTCTTGCGGTTTGTGGGACAGTAAATCGGATAAATTCATCAGATCGGTGGTGGTTGATATAAACGAGGAGGCAATTGGACATTCGCAACAGCTAAATAGGAGCCTAGAGAGCAACAGCAACAGTACTTCGGCTAAGAGTCAACATAACATTGAAACATATCGCATAAGATACACTGATAAATATTCTCTCAAATTCCCAAATGGAAGCACCAATCCTCTCTACAAGGATCTACTCCAATATGCTGGTAATCTAATGTTCAAATGTGATATATCGGTACCGGAAACCAGCTGGAGGTTGAGCTTCGCCTATAGGATGTTCGATTATCAAGATGGCTGCAATCAGGACCCATTGGAGGCAATCGAGATGATGCGCATGAATTTTAGTCAGCATGCAACCAAAAGACTACAGCTAGCTGGTTATTACTCTACAAATCAATCCGGCTCTGAGAACATTCTGGACATGCTTACTTCTAGTCTAAAGTACGAAATAATACCCCCCTCTAGGTTTATTTCGGGCAATTTGGAAAAAAACAATCTCATCAATCAAGTCAAGTCTCAGTCGTCTAATGGTTTCTCTTCAGCCGATCACCAGTCAGGCAATATCAATAATCATGAACACAATATAAACAAGTCACCCCTGAAACAGCCGAGCGTTGACCCTTTGGTTGATCTGAACTGTTGGCAGAGGCCAAAAATCGGCTCGTTCGCAAGGTTGTCTTGTGTAAACAATAAGAAAAGTCAAGTGAAATTGATCGGCGCAAATCTATTGGAGTGCCGCCCGAGAGGTTGGACTCCTGTTCGCAGTTCTATCACCAATATCGGCATGCCAACTGTTGCGCGCAAACAACAGGCCGACCAAAAGCGACGATTGTCAAGCTCATTGGCGGCCGCAGCTTCTGGTAGGCGTCCAACGAGGGCCGAGAGGCCAGATGGCCAGGAGTTGACGCCAGTGAGTAGCAGTCCAAACAGGGTGGAGGGTGAAAGTATAACTGGCCCATACAACGAGAAGAGGCCGGAGGAGGACGACGACGATAATAGTGATGACTCAGCGGCCGAGGTCTTGACAGACCGTCATGGAGGGGTTGAGTCAAGCAGTGAGCAAGAGGGCAAGGCCGTAAATTCTTTCCCATCTGCCAATCAGGATGGGCAGGAGGAAAAAATCCGATTCGAGAATGAGGTACAAAGCAGCGATTACGATCAATTAAGCTTCAACGAACTTGCTGCACTACTGCCAGCATGTGTTTCCCTGGCACCAGCAAACAAGCCGAAAATAAGGCCTAATAGCAACCGACTGCCACTGATTGAAGCATCGAGCGCCAGCATCGATAACAACGGAAAGTTGCTTACTAAACACGGGAAAAGTCGCAATGATGACTTCAATTGGTACTTTTTCTCCAGATCATCCAGCGAGAGCAATAATCGGTTATGTTTCATAGAACGATCGCTCATGGTGGTTTTTTGCCTGATCTCTTTGCTGATTCTCGGATGCTATCGATCTCAAGACTTGGTTGTTACAGCTAAACGCTAACTATGCGCCGCGCCCGAGAACATGTACAGCAAGCCAACACCCCGATTCCATTGGGATCATACGCAGCCAACAAGTTTCGGCCGATCTCAGAAACGCTCTACAGATTGATGAATACTGGAATGAAACAAGTGAGATTCAAATGATAAATCAGAAAAATGGGCCAGGAAAACAGTGGAGCAAGTGTGCATGGGAGCTCAGACAGAATTCTCGTTCGAGGAAGACAACTAGTTAGATGAGAATAAAAATAAACAATTGTTACTTGGTAACGACTAGTCAACTGTGGTAACAGGCAACTGTGGCCAGATCGTTTCCCCAGATAGAGTGTCAGTTTTTGCTTCGATCAAATTAGTCAAAAGGGGCAGCTGTTCTAAGGGCCGAAGGAGACCCGAAAGCAACATGACCTCAACTATGGCATTTCCATTTCAAGTTCTCTTTGGGCTGTTCTAAACGAATTTCCTAAGACCATTCAAAGATCTACCGATTGGATGGCCGATCGATGACAAGGTTGAGATCATGAGCAGGAACATTGAAAAATTGCTCTTCTCTCAAATGGAGAATGTCCACGATGGGAAATTCGTATTTCTAAATATAGCAAACATGTTTCCGTCTGGCAACTGTGCCACGATTGCCGCTCCCTGACCTCCTCGTATTCTACTTATCCTCGCATATTGCATTCTACTTGCGAGATTGGAATCTGCTTTGGGATCAAATTTGTATCGAGGGCGATTCTTCCTAGTCTCTTCCAGGATTGTTTGACCGGATCTGGCTGCACGAAAGCAAAATGAGGGCATTAAACGCAATCAAACTTTCCGTAGCTGTATTGCTTGCAGTTGTCGTGGCGGTCACTGCCATGAGCGTTAAGGAAGAGTTTGTTGAATTGAGGGCCCTTCTGAAGGGACGAGCTGAACCAATGCAAAACTTTCAGCTCATCAGGAGCAAGTTACACCATTTGAGTGGGTCATACGTGGTTGGTTCCCTCGTTGACTTGGTCTCGGATCCTAGTTGCCAGATCAAGTATAATTTGGCCCCAATTATTGATCATTTGAAGACGAATAATAACGATGTATTTAACAATTTGTTCGCTTATGCTGCACAAATTTACCTGGACCGTTGTAAACACAAATACCAGCTCGAGCTGGCCAAAGCACTGTCAAACATTGGCCAGGAGCAGAAGAGTAACATGCTCCAACTGTTGAGCGACACAATCATCCAAGAAGTTCGGCTTCGGAATCCCAGCTTGGCTGATAATATCATTGGTGAAAATGAACCGGGCGCCATGATTAAGGAGTCGATTCCGTTTCTGGCCAAGTCCTTCCAATCGATCTTTGAGGCAAACTCCAAGTCGACCCTGGAGAAGCGCATTTTGAGGGCATCCAAAGCCATGGGCAGAAGATTGAGCAGGTTTTGTCCTCTCTTCTATGAGAAAGCGGGGCCGCTAGTGGAGAAAATAAGGCAGATTACAGTTTTGGCTGGCAGGGGCCGAAAAAACTTCATCGCCTCAAGCCATACTGCTCAAAGCTATACTGGCTCAGGTTATTATGCACAAGGTTATACTGCTCGGAGCTATGCTGATCCAAGTTACAGCGACAACCTATTCAGATTTAGGTACTGTGAGGACGTTGTTCGATGCAGTAAGGCTCCCAGGATTATCAAACGAATCAAAAGTATGCTCACGGAGTATAGCTTGGACGATTCAACCTGGTTCACGGATGGACCAGATTCTTAGGAGGGGAAGGAAGACAGGTACAGTGGTTATAAATGTTGCAGTTACAAGTCTCCTCATCTCTCTTCTTTCAGCAATCCTTTCGTTTATTGGATCTAGTCAATCAGTGATGTCTCGATCGAATGAATAACTCTTTTCGGCATTGTATATTGATAACCTGATGGGATCTCTGTCGAGAAAATCGCTACGAGCTGAGAATCCTGACCTCTAAAAATAGAAAACACATTCTTCTCGTCTGGCAACTTCGACATAAGTTGCCGCTGTTTGATCTCCTCGTCCAATGCCAGCTAGTCAGTAGTAAGGCCAGTGTATTGCAAAGACAGTCTTTGTTGCTGTCTAGGGAACCAGAAAGTTGCATCACAAAGCCAAAATGAGGCAGCCAAATTTAATCAAAGTTTCCATAGCACTAGTGCTGATGTTGGTCGTAGCAGCCACAGCCTCGAGTGTGGACCAAGAATTTGCAGAACTGTCAGCCTTTTTGGAGGAGCAGGGAGGCTCGCCCGACCCTGTCAGAAATTTGCACCTTATCAAGGTTAATAGGCACGAGTTGAAACGCTCATATCTGTCCGGCTCTATCATCGACCTAATCTCGGATCCTAGTTGTCAAATCAAGTATAGTCTGGCACCGATCGGCGATCATTTCAAAAGGAATGATAACAAGGTCCTCAGGAAATTGTTTTCTCATGTTGCACAAATCCATTTGGATATTTGTAAGCAAAAATACCAGCTCGAGTTGGCCAAAGCATTGTCTTACATTGGGGATACTCGGAAGAATGATATGCTCCACCTGTTGAGCGATAACTTCATCCGAGAATTTCGGTCTATTAATGCCGCGTTGGTTGATAGTATCCTTGGTGAAAATAGACCAGGTGACATAATCAAGCAGTCCATTCCGCTTTTGGCAGACTTTATTCAACCAAATTCTCAGGTCAACTCCGACTCGAGCGGAGAGAAAGACACGTTGGACGGATTCAAGAGTGTCGGCAAAAGGATAAACAGGTTTTGTCCGCTCTTCTATAAGAAAGCGTCTAAACTGGTCGAAAACCTAAGGCAGATTGTTGCCTTGGCGGGTGGCGGCCAGAGGGTTGCTTCAAGCTTTAGCGACAATTTGAGAGACAATCTGTTCAGATTCAAGTATTGCGAGGACGTCTTTCGATACAGTAAGTCGCTAGGAGAGTAGGATAACTCCAACGAGGGATCATAAAAACTTTGACAGAGTGCACATTGGACAGTCTATCCGGGTGGGAGCAGGAGCAAAAGAGGTAGAGAAGTTATAATTATCGATGTTGCCCTTCTATCTTTTCTCGTTTACGATGCCTATCGTGTATTGGATGAACTGATCGGTGATGTTTCGGTGAATATGACGACACGACTTCCTTCGCATCCAGCTGGCAGATGAGATGCATTAACTCTCAACTGGGCTACTGTGGTTGGTGCGTCAGCCCACCAGAGAGGAAGTTGCTCATTTGAGGGTCCACTCAGTGACGGAAATTCTGCTTACTGTCTACGATTGCATCAGGCGGGCGATGATTGGGTCCCTATAGACCCGCATTGCCTTTTCGTGGCTCAAGCGGAGCAAAGTACGAATACGAGATCGATTCTTCTCGGCTTTGTGCAATCGTAACCTGACGAGATAGAAGAGAAAATCCTCAAGAGCTGAAAATGCTCATCTCTAAATATAGAAAACACATTCGTCTCGTCTGGCAACTTCGAAATAAGTTGCCGCTGTTTCATCTCCTCGTCCAATGCCAGCTAGTCACCAAAGTTAGGCCCGTAGTCAGTAGTACGGCCAGTATATTGCAAAGACAATCTTTGTTGCTGTCCAAAGAAGCAGGAAATTAGAGTACGAAACCAGGATGAGGCAACCAAATTCAATCAAACTTTCCGTAGCACTAGTGCTCATGTTGGTGGTCGCGGCCAACGCCATGAGTGTGGAGGAAGAGTTTGCGGAATTGTTGAATTTATTGGAAAAGCACGGCATCTCGCCCGACCCGGAACAAAACTTGAACCTTATCGCAGTTAAGGGCCGCAATTTGGAGGGTTCATACGTGAAGACCACCCTGGATGACTTGGTCGATGGGAGCATTTGCGATATCCGATATAAATTGGGCCCAATCAGGGATTTCTTAGCAAAGGCAAATAGCCACACATTCAACGAGATCTTTCACTGGGCAGCGCGAAACTATTGGGGTCGTTGCAGAAAAGATTACCCCCGTAAGTTGAAAAAGGCAATCTCAAGCGTTTACCAACGCGATATTCCTATGCTCGAAATATTGAGCAATGATCTCAGCAATTCATACGGGCGTGCCTCTATTCGTGATATATCTCGTCTATACAACCGGGGTGACATCATCAAGGAGACCATTCCACATTCCATAAAGACTCTCGGAGCGGATTTGGTGCTCGACAGCAAAAAGATGAGAGAAATACACTTGGTGAAGGATTCTCGAATCATTGGCAGAGATTTGAAAAATTTCTGCCCTCTAATCTATGTGAAATCCCGCGAGCTCATTGAGGAATTGAAGCACATAATATCTTTAGCTGGCAAGGGAGACACCAAGAAGATCTTTCAAGAGTTTGGTGACAGTTTTAGGCAAAACATCTTCAAATATAAGTACTGTGAGGACTTTGTGCGATGCAGTACGTCTTCGGATATGATTAGAGAAATCAACAAGAAGATTGTGGAGCAATCCATCACCACTGAGGAGAAAGTATTCTCTGCTCTAGTTTTTCCCGATTGGAACATGGAATAAAGCAGACTAGCGCTAGTCCATAGAGTCAGATGCGAGAGCTATACAGTTGCTACGAGTGTCGCGGATGCAGCCAGCCTGTTTAGCACAAAAGCATGACTACTCAATTAGAGGCCTTAACTGAGGACTCTGGTTCGAGATTAAAATGTGCATTCTCGTGTCCAAATTACTTGAGTTGCTAATTTACCGTTTCAAGGCTCAAACTTTGACTCAATACAAATGCTCGAACGTTGACCACCAAACTACTGTTGCTATTTTTGCCAGATGTTATTCTGCAAATCGTTTGCATAACTGCTTTCGTTCGAGGGTAGTGACTTTCGAAAAGGTGGCAAGTCCGGGTGAATCTGAAGGCTCATGGATTTGCGTCATTTCAATGTGCATGCAGAAAAACCGCATTTGTCTGCCCTTTCCGGCCTCATCCTTTCGGAGCCGAGGGGAATCAGAGGCTCCACAGGCTTTGATCAATAGCTCAGATTGGTAATGGAGCGCTTTTAGCTTTGTCTGGCTCTTCCCCGGAATCTCAAACTCAGTGAACGTGATGCATCTACATTTCAGGCTGGAAAAATGTCAACCAGTTTCTCAGAGAGGACGCACTAAATATAGACATTCTCGGTTCGTGCATTTGTGGCTAAAAAGCTTCCATGATTTATATCAGTCCCCTCTCCTCACTAGTCTATCGCAGAAAACTGGAACCTGTTGAACAATCGATCGAAATCTGAACATAGTCTTCCTTGAAGTTCGCTAAATTTCTCAAACCGAGATTCAAAACATGAGCAAAATGGCGGCGCAAAGCTCCATGTCCTTAGCTCTACTTCTCGCCCTGGTTGGATTGGTATCGGCCGTGAGCGTGAAGAAGGAGATGGTTGAACTGTCGGGCTTCTTGGATGCAAAGAGTAGCTCCAGCGAGCCGGCAGAAAATCTGCAGCTCATCAAGGCAAACAAAGACCAACTGAAGGGATCATTCGTGGTGGACTCCATCATTGGCCTGGCCGAGGAGGCCAGCTGCGAGGTTCGATACGATCTGGCCTCCTTGAAGAAGCATATTGGCAAAATGAGCAATGAGAAACTGGTCAGCCTCTTCTCCCATGTGGCACAGAGCTACCTGAATCGCTGCCAGCAACAGTACCAGACCCAATTGGCCAAGGCTCTGTCGGACATTGGCGAGAAACAGCAGTCCAGGTTGGTCGAGTTGCTGAGCGAGAATTTCATCCAAGAGTATCGTCAGAGAGATGCAACAATAACCGATGATATTTACGAAGAAAACGAGCCGGGAGACTTGATCAAATTTTCCGTCCCGCTTTTGGTCAAGTTCATCAAATCCCATTTCGAGGGCAACTTCAATCTGAAGAGCAAGAAACACGTCCTGAAGGGGGCCAAGATGGTATCAAAGCATTTGAGCAAGTCGTGCCCGGCATTATACGAGAAATCGCACAAACTCGTGGAGGAGATGAGACACTTGATCTCGATTGCCGGCGAGGAAGAGAAGAGCAAACTGGCCAGCAGCTTGCCAGAAGAATTCAAGACCAACCTATTTAGATACAGATATTGTGAGGATGTTGTGCGAGCTAGCAAGTCGAGCAAGATTTATGCGAGAATCAGGAAAACCCTGAAGACCTACAACATGAACGAGATGTTGAATCAGAGGGAAAGGAGAGACTTCATTACAATCGCAGTGGCAACCGTTGGAATCCTGTTGATCCTCTTGCTCTTCGGAATGATCATGAGTCTGTCGACCTCGCCGGTCAAGCTCTGAAGGGACTGAATAAACTGAATAAATAACAGTCCATGATCGTGTAATTTTTTCGGCTTTCCAGCTGGAAAATTTGCTCTTCGTCTCCAATTTTTGCTTCCATTCTTTGAATTAGCGACGATTGTGTCCGATTATTGGATGCAATCGACGCGTCGGCTCAGTCGCTCGACAATTGCAGCAGAGATAGTCTCTGCTGCACTATGTCCATGTGCTGGATTGGGTTCCGTTAGTCAATCTGGCATCCATGCGTGCAAAGTCCAGTCAGCCTGCGCAGTTTCGAGACTGAAATTGATCACAAACGATCCAGTCAGATGAGGGGAGTCCCCAGGAAGCCAATGGGAGAGGGAGTGATATCCTCTGAGAAAGAAGAGGATGCGGGCACATCTGGTCGCCGGGCGGCTCGAGCTGGACCTTGATGATGATTCGTCGATGTGTCTTGTGTCAGGGGCCTTCTTGTTCTTGTGGGCCGTTTAGAGTAAGCAAATGTGTTCGAGACACAGAAGCAAGTTTCGCTGGATGACAAGAGCAGCAGACGAGAGAGGCGAGCAGATGGGAATGGGCGAGGAGTCGCGAGTAATTTGGGGCCAGTTGTAACGTTGCCAGAGGAGGAGACGAGGAGACAAACTGGGAGAGAGCTGAAGGAAGTGCGCCTTTGGAGCACGAGCTTGGGCCATGCGCCAGAGCCAAGCGAGAATTAAACCCGCATTCTGCCTCAGCTGGGCCGCCACAAGAAGCTTGGCAGAAGGGAATCGGATCTCGGCGGCTGCGCGAAGATCGCGAATTATTATTATGGCTAAGCAAAAGGGAGAGAGAGTGTGCATAGGGGCCATCCTTGTGTGCACTAATCATGCATCGAGATACATGTTTGCCAGCGGACAAACTTTTGGGGCCGCCCTGCGAGAATCGGCCATTTATTAGCCTGCCTGTGTCTCCGCTTTAACTGTTGCAATGGGCAAGGGCCAGAGCAAAAGCATGACAAGCTCTGGGAAGCCTAGCTCCAAGGCGAGGGGGCTCGCCGTTGAGGCGGCCCAGAGCTTGCTGGCAATTGCGCTATTATTGTGCCTTTATAATTCATCCAGACGGCAAATGTGTTCATCCGTTCGGCTGGCTGGCTGGCTGGGATCTGGCCCCTCTCGCTCAAGAAACACAGACACAAAGGGGGAGGCGCGTTCTTTGCGTTGAGCCATGCAAATGTGAGAAATGTCGACAGGAAAGCTCGCATGCAACGGCGAGCAAGAGACAGAGACTGGGGAGGGAGTGGGGCTCGCTGAGCTGGGCTGAAGAGAGAGTTGCTCCGAAGAAGTGGTGCAAACGTTGGATCAAAAGATTGCTGCCTGTGGGCTAAATTGGCTGCTAGAGGTGGGGTCTGTGGGGATATTTGTACGGGCGAGCAGAAGGGTGCTAACAAAACAAGCGACGAGCACTTGAACTTGAGACATCGATTGGTTGTCTATGGGTGGGCCTGTGTGCATGTGTTGTTGGACAGCTTTGAGTGCGGGAGGCGAAAGGTTTCAATCCAAGTGGAAAGTCCTTGAGTTTAACTCTCAGTCTCTCTCTCTCTCTGTGTGTGGGCCACTGGCAAGCTCCTGAGGCGCCCCCTAAGAGGATTTGGCGCATCCAGAGGGGTGCCAGCTGGATGCGGGCGACGAGAATTGGCACAAAAATCAATCGTCATAGTGTTATTGTAAGCAAGTGAGTTGGTTGCTTGGTTGGGAAAACCATGGAGCGCGCCATAGATCAAAAGAGGCCACCATTGGAGGAGGAGTGATCCACAGTGGATGTCAAGCAATTGTCAGCGAGAGTTCAATGAGCTAACTCATCTTGATAGTGCTCACTTTTGGGCCCCGGTGAGAGTTTGCAAGTTTTACTGTGCAAGTCCGAGCGCGATTGGAATGCATCATTGCTAGCCAAGAGGAGCAAGAGAAGGAGCAAGAAGAGCAAGAGGAGGAGCAAGAAGGACAAGCAAAAGGGTTATCAGTGGAGCTGAATCACTGGCTAGCATTCTTCAGTTGCGGCCGGCCTGCCCAAGCGACTAATTAGAGCTTTTCTAGCCAAGAGGCTGCGGGTTGGCAGGAGGAAGAGTTTTTCAAAGAGTTGGAAAAAGTTTCACTTGAAAGCAAAGAGTTGGGCTTGTCTGTTCGCGGAGGCTCGCCGCTGGCAAGCGAGAGTGCAAGCACGAAGAGAAATCGCTTTGAGGCGCCGAATCGAAGAGGCGACCTGGGACAGAGTCTAGAAGGAAGAGCGAGAGCGGCAAGAGACAAGACAAAGAGAGGGGCACGAAATGAGACCAATGAACGGGCTCTCGGCGGGAGGCGCCAGCTCCTCGGCGGCAGGTCCGAGTGGCCCGTGGCGAGCGGTCTCAGAGGAGGGCGGCTCAGCTGGCCAGAAGGAGTTCGGCGGCGCCAAAAGAATAACAACAAAAACAACAACAACAAGGACGACAACCACAGCAGTGAAGAACAACAACGAATCGAGAGTGACGGACGAGAAGGACGAGGTCTCGCCGGCGATCGGAAGAGGCAAACAGTTGAACGGGGGCGGCGACGAAGAGGTGGCCACTGTGCAGCACCTTGGCAGACAGGTCGAGTGGTCGAGCTTGCGGGGGCGCGACGAGATTGAGGCAACGAAAGGAGCCCAAGGGGTGCCAGAGACTAGAGTGAATCCAGAGGCGGGCCATTATTCGGGCCTGCTGTTTGACGATCCAACGGGAGTTGAGGGCAACAAGCTGGTGACGAGCATTGGAACGATCGCGGCCCAGTCGAGCCAGAGCAGAGTGGTTGTGGCGCTGCTGAAAGATGGTGACAAGCTGCAGCTGAAGATACAAGAAATGAGACCGGGCATCTTCGAGGTGGGCACCAATTTGGGTGAGGCGCGAAAGTTTTTGCTCGAACATGGACGAGTGATGGACAATTTGGACAAACAGCGCCAGGCCCCATTGGAGTGCTGGATGAGCAAGTACAAGAGATTGTGCGACGACCATGAGCTTAGAAGCAAGGGCCAGGAGATGAGCACCGAGATGAGGATGGTGTTCATGTGTATGGCCGAGAATTTGCAGGGTTGCTGGCGAGCTTTGTGGTGGCAATTGGAGCAGAGGCGCAATTTGCTCAGAGAGGCGAGCAACTTCTATCAACTTTGCGACAATTTGAACAGGTCGCTTGAGCGGGCAGAAAACCACGTGCAAACCTTCAGACAGGTGTTCCTCGATGGGCCCAATGCGGCCGGTTTGCGCTTCAACCAGGCGGCCAACGAGCTCAAGTCCATGAACTCGGCCATCCTGAACGACTTCCGATTGGCCAAAGAGGGCCAGAAGCAATTTGTCGAGCTGATTGGCAAGATCGCGATGGGAAATTTGGCCGACTCGAGAAAGAACCATCTGGTTCCTGAGGCGCAAAATCTAATCAACTTCATTCTCAACTATTTGGACCCTCTGGAGAGGCGCAAGATTCAGCTGGAAAATGTGATAACCACCACCACGACAAACTCGCGCACAACAATGACCAGCACAACGAGCAACAGTTTAACTAGCTACGAGCAACAAGTCAACGGGAGTCCAAATGTGAAGCCGCCCATAAGCGAGAGAAAGATTGGCTCCCTGCAGGCTGGCAGTGGTGGAGGCATGATAAATTATGCCAACAAGACAGCGAGTGGCCACCAACACCGACAAGTGCCCCTCATAAGGAACATAAACAACTTCAACGATCTGAACCTGGTCGACGACTGGCTCAGACTCAAGACCGACCAGCTGAACTCAAGTCTCCTGTCCAGCCTTGGCGTGAGCACCCAAGACACCAGGTCCATCTTGAACAAGCACGAACAGATCGCCCTCGAGTGCTCGGCCATCGAGGAGGCCACGCTGAACTTCAATGGGAAAAACATACACGCTTTGAAAGCGGCTCCTCCAGCTCAGCAGCCGCAAGGCAACCAGCTCTCTAGGGGCCCAAACAATGGCGCTGCTTTGGGAGGGCAATCGAAACAGGCTGACGATGAGGATCAGACTCCAGGCGGCTCCACTCTGTTTGACCAGCAGAAGGCGCTGGCCACTCGAGCCCGCGACGTGATCACCATCCTCGACGCTCGTCTCTCGCTCCTCAGACGCACCATAGACTTCTACTACCGCGCCAAGGAGGCCACTTCGGACATAACCAAGTGGACGCGACGGTTGCAGGTGGACAACTCGTTGCAATCGGTGCAATTTGTGTCCAACGAACTCGAGCTGAAGGACGTCTCGGCGGTGGTGGCCTCGGGGGCGACCATCTTGAGCGAGCTGCAACAGTTGCAGCTGGCCCAGCAGCATGGGCAACGCTCCAAGGTGGTGAACCTGAACTTGGTGACCAGCGGAATCAGGACAGTGATCGATGAGCTCAATCAGGATTTGGCCCATCTCAAGGCCACACTGCACCAGAGACGCCTGGTTTTGTTGAACGAAGATGCGAGCAAAATGGCCAGCAACTTTTCGAGCAAGTGCCACCAGTTGCAAGTGTGGCTCAACAACCATGTGAAGTCCTACTTGATGTCCAACAACCGCATTAGATTTGAGCCAAACTCAGTGAAGGGCTACATAAATGGGCACGAAGATATGCGTCTGGCGGTGCAGAACAAGACGGCCGAGGTGGAGGCTCTGCTTCGTTTGTTGGCCACAATGGGCGACAGTTTGGAGGCCAAGAACGAGACTGGCGAGGAGATTCAGCGCGACTGCGACGAGCTGCGCCAAGACTGGATCAATGTGACCAATTGTCTCGATAGGCGCATTGAGTTGGCGCGCAAGTTTCTGGCCATCCTGACGAGTGGGGCAAACATTGGCCACGATTTGGACAGTCTCAATCTGGAACCGAGGGGGGCAAACCAGCGGCCGAGGACGCCAGACGAGCGCACCGACGAGGACATTTGGGCCCAAATTGAGCAGGGTTTGTTGCAGCTGGAGAACCAGGTGAAGAATTTCAGCCAAGACTCGCTGAAGTGCGACACCCGGTTGCTGCACTCGGCGGGTGGGCTGGACACTAAGAGTCCGGTGGACGACGTGAACAAAGAGCAGGTGGTGGCCCACGCGAGCGGCGCCCTCAGACTGCTCACCGAGCGCCACCGCTCGGTCATGAGCAAGCTGAACGCCATGGGCCGCGCGCCACTTCCGGGCCCCCTGCAGCGTCTGGGGCCCTGGTCGCCCACCTTCAAGGCGGCGGCGCGCGCCGAGCGAGCCGCCGACCAGCAGCAGAGGGCGCCCCCGGCAAGGCGCTCGGAGGAGACCGGCGTTGGCAAGGCTTCGGCGCTTCCGGCCGAGCAGACGGGCCCGAAAGTTGCGGGCAACCAGGAGGGCTCGGCAGTCTCCGGAAGTGGCGCCGGCGGCGCAGGTGGCAACGCTGGAGGGCGGGGGCCCCAAGCTGGATCGAGTAGGAAGCAGCAGGCAGGAAAGGGGCCGCTAGGGCCGAGCTTCGTTCGGGGCCTGGAGGACAAGGTGGTGGAGCCGTTCAGCACGGTGCAGCTGGAGTGCGAGACGGAGCCAGTTGGAAGCGCCGGTTGCAGACTCGAGTGGCTGCTGAACAACAAGAGAATTCCAACACACATCAAGCATTCAATCCTGAACGACGGCCACAAGCACAAACTGGTCATCAGCCAGTTCAACCCCACTTGTTGCGGCACTTACACGGCCCGTGCGCTCAACCTGGAGACTGGCCGCTCGGCCAGCAGCTCGTGCCGCCTCCAGCTGGCCGGCATCAAGGAGGTGGCCGACTCGCCGGACAGCGCCGCCCACCCCAGTGAGACCCCACAGGAGCAGGGCCGGCCGCACGGCGCCCTCTCGTCGAGCTCGACAACAAAGACAACCACTACAACAACGACAACAACAAGCACAAATGGCGACACGGAGCTCAGACAGTCCCGGCCGGGCCAGAGGGCGCCCGCCGGCGCCACAGGGCAGCACCGGCAGCAGCGGGCCATGGAGCGCATCATCCAGGGAGTGGAGTCGCCGCCGGCCAGTCTGGACGAGCAGACGCCCGAGCGCGTGCTGGCCAACCAGCGGCGGCCCGCCAATGGGCAGCCGACGCGGCCGGACGCCAACAGAATGGTCACCAAGACGGTGAGCAGCTCCGCCACTTTCGGCTCCTCCCAAACCTCGGGGCTGCCACAAAACTCGACCGGCGACCGATCGACCAAGTCGAGCAACACGCAGACTCACGTGGCCGCCGACGGAAGTCACTACCTGGTGGAGCCGGCGCGCAGCGAGACCAGCAGGTCCGTCTCGAGGTCGTCCTTTGGGGCCACTCCTCAGACGGGCGACGGTGTCTGCTGCTCGCGGCCCGGCCTCGTGTGCGTGGTGGTGGGCAATCCGCCGCCCACCGTCGAGTGGCTGCACAACAACCGGCCCATAGCTCAGGCCAGGTGCTCGCCAGGGTCGGCCGCCAACCTGCTGGAGGCCAGAGGAGACTCGCGCTCCGGAGTTTGCAAGCTGACCATCCAGACGGGCGGCGACCAGCCCAGAGGGCAGTTCGGCTTCCAGGCAGCCAACCATCTGGGACCGACGTCGAACGCGCTCACCTTGGGCCAGTGAGCCGGCCGGAAGTTGTCCTTTACTGCAAGCTGTGTCTTGACTCAACTTCCAGTAAACTTGAGAGCCGCCGGAATAAGAAAATTCTTTGCGGCGCCGAAAAAGAGAAATCAGGTCCACTTTTGCAGCAAAAGGTGCACCTGATTTAGTCTCTAGCCAGCGCCTAATAGCTCGAGATTTCCGGAAAAGAAATGGGGAAATGTTTAAAGGAGTGCCAATTTCACTTGGAAATCGATGGAAAGCAGGTCCAGCTCTTCGAGCAAGACACTAATAAACGAGTTGTGACAAAGGCTGGATGCCCATTCTCACACTTTTCGCCCTTTTGGGCGCCATACACATGCAGCAGTCTCTTCACGGTACGCAATTAGTAAGTTCAACTCAGTTTCTAAGCATTATTGAGCAGCGAAGAGAAAAATCTCACACACTTGTGACTGTGATGGACAGTTGTCCATCACTCACACGGTGGAAATACCGTAAGACATCGCCGCCTTGTGCTCGCGAGCTGCGAGTTTGGAAGTTTATTTCTCCTAATAACAACAATCTGATAACAAATCGGCGCTAACCTTTCACCGGCGTGAAACCAGCCACCCGAAGAGGCTTGGGGAAGAAGTAGACGCCCTGGGGGATGACGTAGGTGTTGTCTGCACTGACAACTACCTCTTTCTCTGGGTTCATGATTTTAGACGCCTCGATGTCCAGGGTGGAGCGCATGATGTTGACCATGGCCTTGTTGCTCAGCTTGCGGCCAGTGAAGCGGCCCTCCTTGCTCAGCACCACGGCGAGCAGAGTGTCCGAGTCCTTGAGGTCCTCTAGTTCTTCGGTCTCGGGGGCGGCCTTTTGGCGATGATGATGGTGGTGGTGGTGGTGTGGCGGCTGGTCTGTTGGCTTGCGAGCGATGATCTCAACTGTGTCCACTGGCTCCCCATTCTTGCTCGGCTTCACGGGGACCTTGATCTTCTCCAGCGTGGGGTCATTGGGGTCCACTGGGGCGATCTTCAGCTCTTTCTTCACTACAATATCCGGCGGCGCAGAGGGCACAGGGTGCTGGGGTCTGTCCGGGTCTTCCGGTGGCAGAATTTGCTTTCCGGCTCTGCTCTCTGCCTCCTCGCTGCCTTGCGGCTCGTCCGGATCCGGCATGGTGGAGCCATCGTTGGTGGGCGCCGGCGGCGGACTGGGCCGTCTGCTTCTGCGCGGGTGCTTCCTCCTGCGTCTGTTCTTCCGTTTCCGCTTGGGGAACCTAAAGGTGCCCCGTTCGGTCGCGGTGGGCTCGCCTATATCGCAGACCATCTTGCACCGCTTGATCTTCTCGGGACTGCGGCTCGTGATCGGCTTCTTTGTCTTGGCCGCCGAGGGTCCAGCTGTGGAGCCAGACGCTGGGGCCGCACTCGATCCTCCCAGGGGGCCCACGATCGGCTTGCCGCTGGTCGCGCTCGGCGCGCCCGACGGACTCTTGCTGCTTCCGCCGGCCGGTTTCTTGGGCGAGGGCGAGGGCGAGGTGACCTTTCCTGCGGACATGTCCGGCGGAGTCAGCGGGAAGTCGCTGTCTGAGACGGTGGGCGCGGCCGAGGAACTGGCGCCCGCTTTTTTGCTGGGCGCCGCTGAGGTTCCTGGGCGAGACGGCTTGCTGGGCGAGACGGAGGCGCTCGCTTTAGTTGGTTTGCTCGGCGAAGCTGAGGTGCTCACTTGGGATGGTTTACCGGAAGTGGCGCTCGCTCGAGTCGGTTTGCCTGGCGAGGCTGAGGTGCTGGCGCCACTCGGCTTGCTGGGCGAGGCTGAGGTGCTCGCGTGAGATGGTTTACCGGAAGAG
>Ga0058701_10000214_pt1 | contig 48144 bp, 28 predicted proteins | sample AgamicOrMae_FD_97039 | JGI IMG/M metagenome (GOLD analysis project Ga0058701, IMG submission 97039) | Agave microbial communities from Guanajuato, Mexico - Or.Ma.e | ecosystem: Host-associated > Plants > Phyllosphere > Phylloplane/Leaf | place: Guanajuato, Mexico | collected 2012-06-04
CAAGACGCGCACCATTTCCAATGCGACCTCGTCCAGCTCCATCAGCACAAGTAGCTCCTCGGTCTTGGGGCCTGTCATCAGCGGACTGAAGAAGACGCCGAGCTCGGACGCCTTGGAGACGGTGGCCAAGAACAATCGCACCGTCTTGGCGCCTCCAGGCGCACTGGACGAAGGGCACCATAGCACTGCAAGGCCCGCGTTGGCCGCGGTTGAAAAGTCAAAGGGAGGCAGTCGCGTGAATGCTCGTGGTCCCATTCTGGAGGAGGCGGCCGGCAAGAGTGCGGAGCTGCCAGTTGGGCCCAAGGACGCCCCCAAGCCGCCCAGCTGGCTCCGAGTGGAGCAAAGGGCGAGCACACACATGCCTCTGTATCATATTGTGGCCGACCACTATCACAAACAGAACGCGGGTCATGTGGCTAAAAACGACCACCAGCAAACTAACCAGGCGACAAAAACCCTCACCCAGTCAAGCTTAGGCAACACAAGCAATACGAGCAACACAGTCAACAATTCTGGCCCCTCAGAGGCGCAGGTTGTGCGCAACAACCACTATAGGAAACAACCTCCGGAGACGAAAGCCTCTGGCGGTGAAAAAACTCCCGAGCAATCCGCAAACTCGACACCGAAATCCTCCACCATCCATGTGCCCACGGGCGCCGCTTAGAAAGTCCAATGGTATGGGAGGAGGAGGAGGAGAAGGGATTGTCCCACAGGGACAAGTTGGTCACCGATTGCTCAAAAAAATATCATCTTCATTCCTTATAGGCCCAAAGTGGAATTATATCCCTTGTTAAAAATTGTTCACTTGTCGATAATTGTTCTCCCATGTTAACCGATGGCGCAAACAGAGCCTACTAAATGGCACAACTAAAATCACAAATCGATTCTCATGCTTCATTCACAACTAATTCACAGCAATTTAGTTCAATCTATGTCTGTCAATCCTTTCAAAGGTACTTCTCTGAAACTTGGACACAATTTAGCAAGTGTAACCTTTGCCTTTGGGAAGCCGACCAGCCTCATCTTTACTTCGTTCAATCGTTGTGTTGCAATTCATTCCTACACTCTCCTACCTATCAAAGATTGGCCAGCTTTCTATCAAGATTGAAGATCGTCGAATGCACTGTCGAAACACTTTTTCAATTCGGCATAAGAAACCACCAACACATGCTGACCATCACGCGATATCAGGCATATCTTCTCCGGTGAGCCTGCATCAAATTTTATCAGCGTTGAAACTACGTGACCACAATCAAGCCATGGCGTGCCATCCTCCGATACTTGATGGAATAGGTACTCTCTGAATAATTTCAACATATATCTATCACCAGTTTCGCTCCAAGTTGGATCCATGCGCAGCTCAGGCCGATCATTGATCATGGATAACTTCACCATGATTCTGAATAGTTTGCCATTTAGGGCTTCACGCTCTAACTCTACCTGAGCGTTGTCTAATGCCTCATATGATAGGCTTAGCTGTACATAGAATCGGGCTCCAATCAATGGCATAATATCATTCACTGTCCGCCTTACTGAAGAGTTTTGTTGTTGCTTTATCGATAGGAGGCTCACAATCAGGGCCTTCAGATCTGGTGAATAGGTTCTAGTTATTTGCTCTAGCGCAGCTTCCCAGTTGGAACGCTGGGCACTTGATAGAGAATTTGTAGCTAGAGCTAGCAGAAGCTGACCAAATGCAACTAAATCATCGGACTGGTATGGTTGAAATAGCGCCTCTTTCAAGTTATTCGTCTTGCCTTGTACTTCTAGATCATGAATCACAATATCTAAAAGTCCGCAAGAATTCAGGCGGACTCTTGGGTACTGAGATGGGGCTAGCTGAGATGGTGGGCCCTTTGGAATAGGTGTGGTTATAAGAATCTTTGTAGGATCTAGGATCCTATAGGCGAATCCAAACGAATGTATCTGTCTGAGTGCCGAACTGATCTGGATGATGTAATGCCAGAGTAGGTTCTCGGGCAATAGTCTATTCTTCATAATGGCATGTTGTTGGCTATAAGGTCTATTTGTAGCACTAAAACCATAGATTGAATTCGGGCCGCCCCCTAAAGCGGCAGCTTGTGGATCATTGAAATATTGTTGCATCATTGTGATTGATTGTGGAAAATATTGATAAACGAATACAAGCGAATTATCGCCAAAATCTTTGGTTGTAAATACTTGGATAAGTCTCACCATTGTCGGACATTGAATCTTTTTCCATCCATCGATGAGCCAATATAAAGATTTTTGGCTCTGTCCTGATGGTTGGTAAGAATGCACCCGGCGTAAGCAAACAGTTTGATTAGTGTTGACATTGATAGCTCTATAAAGACTAGTGACAATTCCAAAAACATTTGATATGAGATTACTTCTTCCTCCTACATTTGTAACTCTTTCTAGTGGATAAATATCAGTATAGTCTTGGACACGTTCTGGAATCGATTCTAATAATTCAGCATCATTCGGTAGTAGATTACTACTATTTTGCATAGCTGTGGCTGCTTGTTGTCTAAATATTTCATCTTTAAGTTCTTTACAAGTTTCACCAGATACAAAGATATTACCTTGATTGGCTTGTTGTGCTGTGACAGCAGCAACAGCTGCTGATGTTGGAAACATGGCTGATTGAGATGGTTGACGGAACAATTGTTCGAGACAATTGTGATCTGAGGTTGAGGAGATCAATGATGAAAAGAGGATTCAATTCCTTCTGGACATCGTTTCCTGGAGGTGATGAGGATTGGAGTTGGTTGGTGGCTCTATCGTGCAGATAGTTATCTTTTTTACCGCATGCCGCCGCCGCTGCTGCGCCATTTTGGCGGCACGCTGTGCTCGTCCACGGCCTCCCCCACTGCAAGTGAGACAGTGGTGGCCGAGCTAGTTTGCTTATGTAGCAGAAGGTTTAATCAGTTCTGGCTAACCACTCTGAGACAAATCCCACCCGTCATTATTATTCGAGCGTATCTCTGTGGAGACTGACACTGGCTCGACGAATCGGCAGGATTGAACAAGAATTGATTGAAATCCTTTTTCAGTCTAGAGATATTCATCCTCAGTGTCCTCGAATCTCTCGACCGTTTCATCTCTGGCCAGACGTTTCTCTCAGGATGATATCATCCCCATAGTCTCATTGAAGCGAATCAATGTCTCAATCTCTGAAGTGAAGGCGAAAATGTATCACAATCCTCAGCAATGGTTCCTGTCGAGAGTTTCGTGCTGACCATTCCGTCATGCATTTTGGGGGGTTGTTCATTAGTTTGTGCTTGTAGTAAAACAACAGCAGAGATCGACGGACTCACAGAAACTGACCTTGAGAAATGATCAACTACTATCAAGCGATCCCAAAGAGATCGGCGTGTTGAATCTTTGAGATGTATCTAGGACGACGAAGATTCAACCGAGTTGGATTGGGAGTCGAGCTCCTTTCTGGTTTACCGCACTTCTCAGGCAGACAGAGGGAATGTTCCAGCTAGAGTGGAGTGAAGTGGGTGAGGTTTATCAAGAAAGACTATTAGAGGGCCGAGTGGTAATGACCTTGACGCGTTGCGAGATCCTCGTGCTCAAGACAACTTGAGTCAGAGATCAGAGAGTCTAGCCACGAGTGTGAGTGTGAGCCTCTGCTGTGTTGCTCATGTTGAGGCGAGGTGAGACAAGGTAAGAAAGTAGCCAAAAGATTCAACGAGTCAATCGGCACTGCAGTCGGTCGCCACAGAGCCTCATCAGGAAGAGGAGGAGGAGAAAGAATGGAACTTGAGAAGAGCTCGTGTCATTTGGTGGATTCCGTGGGGATTTTAGAAAAAAAGTCCTTAACTTGGCGTGGAAAAAATGTTTTGCAAATAGCCATGGCGCATCCCAAGTTCTAATGGCATATTGCGAGACTAGCCCATTCGTTTGCTCTAATGGTCATTGGCTGGCGAGGGATCCAGTCGAGTCGAGAAACGAAGTGAGGAAAGAATGTCTTGAACATTGAATAGGCATCCTGGAATGCATGTTCTCAGCCGGGTCCAGTGTGATTGGTGCTATAAGCAGCTGAAAGAGAGAGAGAGAGAGAGGAGCCTACTTTTGCAGTGGCCCAAGGGGAGCGTAAACATCGTTTAGCAACAGTCCAGCTCGGCGGCAAACCTTCTTGCCAGCCCTAGAGCTCTGGCTTCCCACACCTTGGACACCCAGTGCACTGGAGCGAGATGCTGTAGTTGCTGGATAGAAAGGTCAGCTAGTTATGTTGCACGAGTTCCCGAGGGGCAATTAGTTTTTTCTAGTGTGAGTGTGAGGGGAATCCGCATTCGTGGATGGCCAAAGTGATAACAAGAGTCAAACAGATAAAGGCAGGTTATTTTTGTTTAGTTGGCTCCAACCAGGTACAGTGTGGCCCGTAGTGTGAGCAGCTGAGCCAGAGGGCAGCATAAAACCTCCGTCTTTGGTCGAATCATGCCTCTCCTAAACGTAATCTGAGAGTCTCTTTTCCATCATCAGAACATTAGTATCTTGAGAACTTCGTCTAGATTCCGATCTGTTGCAGACAAAAGTGCTTCACTTTTATTATCCTCTTGGAGATCCTTTTTGCTCTCATCGCAGAGACAAACAGGGCAACATGGCAGAACTCAGAAGTGCCTTTGTTCCTTTCCGAAAAAGAAGTCAATTTGAGCTCATATCAAATTAGGACTGGACGACTTGTTGCCCAGTTTGCGAGTGTTTGATATGCTTACGATAGATGAGTATCGGAACGGGATCATGAGAAGGCTAAGGGTCGGGCCTTAGCCTTCAGATCACCTGTTAGATCGAAAAGTGAGTTGCAAAGGAGTCTCTAAAAGCATCTGAAGAGATGTATTTGAAGAGATCTAAACGAAAGGAGTCCATCAGTTGTTGGCGAAGAAACATTGAGGGAGTCATTCTTTGTCTTTGATACAATAAATAAAGTTGTGATTTCCTGCAAAACTTCGTCTATGAGCCGAATTAATTATATTCAGCACAGATACAAGAGGTTCACTCTAGGAGCTAGTCATCGGTGTCGCTACAATCTATTTCGAGTGCCATCAGGACTATGGCTTTGCGCTGCAGATCCTCAGGCTCTGAATCGCGAGTTTCAAGCAATTCCATTATTTCATCAGACAACTTTCTGATCTCCTCCAGATTACTTGGTTCACAGATCTCTTCCCGTCCCAAATTCTCCAATCGTTTGTATCTAGCTTCGATGTCCTTTATTTCAGGGCTGAGCTCCGTATTCGGCATGTAGACTTGTTCATCATCGGCGATGACAAGAGCAATGCCAACGAGCAAGAAGGCAAGGCAAGCCACTAGGGCCTGCTTCTTGACGATGGTAATGTCAATTGTGTTGTCCATCTCGGTGAATTGTATGCTGATCTTCTTGAAAGCTGAGCGTTCTTCTCAACCGGTTTTTCAAATGATTTCTTGCGAAATTTACATCGAAGATCCATGGAACGGGCGATCGCCAGAGCGTCGACAGCTTTATAGTCGCCGCTGAAATCGATAAGTTATCGATGAGTATGGATTCGTCAACAGTATCTAAGAATAACAGAGACATGGCAACTTGTTTCCAAAGTATGACGAGGATAGTCATTTTGGAGAAATTGTTTGTCCTTGTCGGTCCAAGAGAACTTTTCGAGCGAGCTCTCCAAAGATCAGCCTCTAACCGTGTGTCGTCTAGCTGTATTCTACCAATACTCCATTCACAGTCTGCCATTGCGCCGATCAGTGGCTATTTTTGATTTCCGAGTTATGAATTTCGACGAATAACTCTCTCAGAAGCTTGACTGCTTTGAGATCGTTGCAGAAGCATCAGAAAAGGGTTTGGACAAAAAAGGATGAGGAGACAGAGTCAGATTGTTTGGTCCGCCTTTGGGTAAACATTTCGCGCCGATGCAGCAGAGACAATCCGACCAAAGCGACGGTTTCCATCAGTCTTTAATCCTTTGATCGAAATAGAACTTGATCAGGCAACCATAATGGATGCAAATGAAATGATTGGATGATGCCTTGTTTGCATTGGTTTGCTCGCGAACCGACCGCCTGCCAGGGCTTGGGCTCGACAGTCAACCAGCTGCCAATGCGTGGGCGTTGGACGTTATATTTAACAACTCTTGGCGCCTTAACCGATGGCTGATTTGTGAATGGAGCCAAATGGATGGCAGATTCGACAAATGAGCAGTTGTGTGGCGAAATAAACGATCGTAAATCAACAAATAGCTCTATTTTAACTTCTTGAGCTCCCTTTGTATGGGTGGTTTGTGTTGTTGGAATGCACAACGCGTTGCGCTCTGCTACAACGACACACGTGAGGAGCGGGCAAAATTCATCCGATTGAGCAAACGAAAATGGCCTTAAAGGAGTAGGTGATCTTGAAAACTACCAAAAGTGGAAATAACGAATTAGAATTAAGTTATGAATGATAATTTATTGACTGGAGGCTCATTGGAGGTTCAATTTGAGCGCAGAAATCATCCAATCGAAACGGATTGAGTGTGCCCCAAATGGAATCTGAATCCAATGCAAACAGTTAGCTGGTTTGAGATTGGGTCGAATTTGATCCAGTTTCATCGCTCTCATCATGAGCTTTGGCATTCTTGCTCAAACAAACAAACAGAGTTGAATTTCGATTCGCAGAATGAAACCCTTTCTGGAAGCCAGTGGCAAGCGAGCAGGTTGGCAACTGGCAAGTTGAGGAACACTTGGGCAGGTCTGCAATGGAAATGGAGACCAACCAGAGAGGGAGAGACGCCCACTAAGCGATTGGGGGCCACACACAGACAGAAAGAGCACGATTGCTCTAGGCTGTGGGCCATTTGTTCGTGTTTGGCCACACGAACACGACTCAGATTGCCGCCCAGCGAGCCGGACTTTCCAGGGAATGCTACTGGCGGGCAGTTTGTGGTGCACCGATGAAACCCGAGCAAGCTGGCAAGACAGGCTGGTGGCAGAAACAAAGGCAACAGAATGAATTGTCAACATTGGAAGCAAACAGGGCCGAAATGGGGAAACCTCCGGCTGAGTTTGTGGCCGGGTTGTTTGGCCGCCCCTGTGGACTGGCGGTGTCTTTGAGTGGCGGCGCTGAAAGCAAGCGACGAGTCATCCATGAGCCTGGGCAAGTGGAGGAGGAGGAGGAAGTTGGAAGGGATGATGATGATGAGGATTTGCCCATTCGACTCACTGGACCATCTCGCACTGGCTTGGCTCTGTGCTGCAAGTGGCGTGGCGCGAGCCAGATGGATGTTATTGTTGTAGTTGCAGTTGCAGTTGTAGTTGTAGTTGTAGTTGTAGTTGTTGCTCGAGCTCTGGCGCTTAATCACGGCACTTGCAAGCTAGCTGGCTGGCTGAAGAGACGGCACGCCTCTAGTCTGCCAGTGGCGGCCAATGGACAACGAGGAGATGCGGTTCGAGTCGACGCTGGCTCGCCGTGTTGAGTCCGGGCTCCATTTAATCTGATTGCGCTGCAAGGAAGCGACAAGTGCGCCGCCGTAGCCAAGCCAACGCTGCCAGTGGGCTCTGTTCACGCCCCTTCTCGGCTTTGCGGCCATTCCCAAGCGCCGGCTCCAAGTTCGAGGGCTTGTTGTTATTATTATTATTGTTGTTGTAGTCTCTCTCTCTCTCTCTCTCTCTCTCTCTCTCTCTCTTGGTGCTCTGTTCGCTCGGCGCAGCAACAAGTTTCCTCTCCTCTCCTCTGCGTTCCCTTCAGTCTGTCCAGCTGACACACAAGCTCGCCAAGCTGAACAAGAAGCCAGGCGGAAAGAGAGACGCCGCTCGGCCGAACTGGAATGAGCTCAGTTAGACGGGAGGACAATTTTGGGAAGGAAAGAAAGAAAGAAAGAAGACGCAAGCGAGAGGCAGCAAATGTCATGAGGCAAAGAGAGACGCAAACTGGAGGGCAAAAACAGGAATGAAGCCCAGAGAGAAATCAAGCCAATCAAATGGACAACAGACTAGCCCAGAGAACAGATTGAGCTTCCAGTTAGCCACCTTCTAGGAAAACGCTAACACAAGTAGGCAAGCAGGAAAACTCCTCGAGGCACGCTATTATATCGTAGCCAAGCGAGACGGTAATCAAAACTCGACTCTCTCATCGCCAGAGCCAACCAGTGGCTGCATAGGCTTTTAATAAGTGATTCTCCTTGTTGTTGTTGTTGTTGTCGTTGTTCAGTTTGTTGAGGTTCTTTTGGTTGTTCTTGAGTAAGAAGTAGAGGAAGCCTCCGGTGACTGTGATTGTTTTGCTCACAAGGAGGGCAAATTCATAGGAAAGAGGAGACAAACTTTTTTAGAAATCAGGTTTGAGCTCAGGACTTGCTGCTGGCTGAGCGACATTTCATTGCATGAAGTTAGTCGAAACTCGGCGAGTTTGTGGCCGACTATTGTTCGTGGCCACTTATTAACGAGCAAATTGGCAAGATTCAAATGAAATGGGTCCAATATGTGTGACAAAGCACTGAATTTGACATTATATCTAGTTTGGTTTGAGAAGTTGTGCACGCGCGCCTCTACTAGCGAGTGACAATCAGCGAGGTGCCAGAGCTTGAGTCATTCAGTGGCTTTCGTCCACTCCACTCGATTGGACAGATTTTTTCAACTTGAACTACTTGGCAACACATAGACAGGCACACCATCCTGTGACTGCCGTATTAGTTTAGGCAATTGAGTCTAGCCAGAGAGCGACACACACAAACAATCGGCTTTCAGTTGGACTCTAGGAAGCAGCGCAGTGAGCCTTAGCTGAAGAGCTGCGCACAGGCTCAGCCCAAAGGCGACAAGTTAAATATCAAGTGCACAAGTTAGCACTTGCGATTCTCGCCAACCGATCAGTCTGAGAGACAATGAGCAACAATTATAGAAATTTCTTGTTGTCACCACCAATTGAACAACAACTGCAAGCTACAACTACCACAAAAGCTAGTCCACCACCATCAAATCCGCACCAAGAGCAGCCGGCAACAATGGCGGCAGACAAGTGGGATCAGGCGCAAGCTATGCGTCAGAGGCTGCTCCCTGCACCACCAACTTCCAGTGAACAGGTTGAACACAGGAGGCAGCAAGTCGCAAATTATCGCCAGACTGCATTCCATCAACAACTACATCGTGTCCCCATGGCAAATACTACAACAAACGCTTCCAGAAGATATCCGAATTTGGACAACCGGGCCGAGTTCATGGACCATCATCAATCGTTGGCGGCGGCTTACGCGGTCGATTTGAGAGGTGCAAGCCCCACACAAGCCGGTGGTGGTGGTGGTGGGAATGGTGGCGGAGCCTGTGGTATAAATGCAAAACTGGCCGACTCTCAGCCGGATGATCTGGCCAGAAGGAGTGCAGAGGGACAACAAGTGGAGAGGAGTAGACTTTGGAATCGGCAGGTGAGCGACAGAGGCAATGCAGAAGCAGAGTGCGCGCAGCACATAAGGTCAAGACAGCCCAGCCGAAGCTCTGTCACCACCAGACAACAACACCAGCAGCTGCTAAACACTAGTGGAAATAGTAATATCAAAAGTAATAATAGTAATGACAACAATGCCAACCAGTTGTCATTTTTTTCGCCTGCAAATGAATTTATAAGGGGCGAACGAGCTGCGCCTGAGAGTCACATGTTTCATGACAATATAATGACAAGGGCCTGTTCCAGTGGGTCTCCATCATGCAATCAGCAGGCTGATAACCAAGGCGGCCAACCTTCATCAAGTCACACCAAACAGAAGCTTGAAGAGGAACTAAGATTATCAGATCAGATGGCACAATTAATGAACGGAACCCAATCAACAAGTGGCTGTGGCCCGTTGCTTGGTATGCAAATGAGTAGACAGCAACAGCCACACTGTGACATGTACGACGATTGCGATGATAGTTATCGTTATGCAGACCAACTTAGAAGAAACCAATTCAACCAGTTTAGTCAACAAAACTTAGGCAATATTACTAGCAAGCCCAATGGGGGTGACTTCCACAATTTCAAGCCATACGCAACAGCGACAAATCAATCCAACGTCCAGGCTAGCAATTCGTCGAGGCAGCATTTATCCAGCAATCAAATAGATAACAGCCTCAAGTCAACCACATCTACTAAAACAACTGGAACTAGCAACAATAATAATAACAGTAATAATAATAATAATTATAACAAAACTACTTCCAATGATCAACGTTCACTACATGTCAATTTCAACAGGCGCTCCACTCAGTTGAATGCCTCTGATGACGAGGAGGCAAATGAGTCTAGTAGGAAGAAAAAGTATCTCACAGCAAAATATGGCCAACAGCAAATGAATTTGATCAAGAAGAGATTGAAAATTGAAATGTGGCTCCACGAACGGTTGCAGGAGTTAGCTAAACAAAGCAAATCGATAGAGGTAAGCTCCCTTTCTTCCATTTGCCCTTCCCTTTGATGCAATATTTTGCCACGCGTCCCATTGGCTATCTTATGAATCTGCATCTCATTTCGAGAACACAACATCTAAACTTATCCTTTCTATCTGCCACTAATATAAAATTGATTAACGATTAGCCGGAGGAGGTGGACGAAATTGACATAGATCTAGACGAGCTGCTGGACATGGAGGATGACTCGATGAGACGTAGCTGGTTGCTCAAGACGCTGGCGCCATTAAGCGACCTGCCCTCCAACTTAATCGATAAGTTTATGGATGATGTTCTCGAACAATCCAAATTGTTGTAAAGGAGTTTGGATGACAAATTCACCAAACAATTAATAGGCTATAGCGGAAATATCAAGTCATCAACCCCAGCAGCCATCTTTACACTAATAGGACACTTCAAATAAGTACCTTTTCATAGTATGACAGAGCGGAAGTATGTTGTCGATGATCTCGTCGTAAAGAGTCTGGCACGGGTGTTTATCATAGAGTACCAATTAAATAGTGGGTCTTCCACTTGCCCTGGGAAGTGAAAAATAATACTAGTACCTTTTCCCATCCTCGTCTTCATACATGAAACTACTTCTCTCTCTCTCTCTCTCTCTTTTTTCTCAACCTATCAGTTGAATCATTGAATAGTCTCCTAGGTCGTTAATAACGCGCTCACACACGCTATTTCGTCATGAAAACTCTTTTTATCGCACTTCTTGGCACTGCCGAGACTCTAGATTATGATAATTTATACATTCAACTAATGTTGGCCAGCCACACCAAACTCCAGGGTGGATGTCTCGACTCGTATCCACTTGGCAGAGATTCTAGTTCACAGTTCAGCTTAAGGATTGTACATGATCATCATCTGACAAGAGGAAGTCTCTTCATGGTTGGTGGATGTCTGTAAAATGGCCCAGAGATAAGCTGGACCTTGGGTAGGAGAGACTGTGACTCACATGACGTCCTGCTATGAGTGAGATAGCTGTGGACGAGCGAGACTGATGGCACCTGCTCTTCCACACCTCAGGTTTGGCTTCGTCAGTCTGACAGTGCCCGTCGCGGCAAGAAACAGTTACGGTTGCCAGACAGGCTAGGTCTTCCAGAACCAACCGCCGCCGACTGATGTAGAGACACTCGAACCAGAGATGGGAACTGAACTTAAATTCAAAACTGAGTTTAATTGGGCCAACTGAACTGGCAACTAGACGTGCTGACATCCGACGGGGAAGAGTCTCAGTCGGGATTCCGGACTCCCACAGTTAAGTCTAGGCTTGATGTTCCGAAAGGGAACAAATGGGCGTAGCGTATTCCCGACTCCCGAAGGGAAAAAGAGGGAAAACAAGGCAACAGGAGGAGCACGGGGGAGACAAGGGAAACTCAACGGAGCGGTCTTGTCAGTTATAGCCTCTGAAACTCCTGGTCCATTTCTGAGGACCTTATCGCTCGCCAGCTCCAATCAGGCTAATGCGGTCGATGATCTAGTCGAAGTCGTAAGTCTTTCCGTCCCTGAAGTTACCTTGGTCCCTCCGCTCCCTGGTGTTCCCCTTGTTCCTAGTGTTCCCTTGTGTTCCAAAGTGTTCCAAAGTGTTCCAAGTGTTCCCCCCTGTTCCCTAGTGTTCCTCTTGTTCCTCTTGTTCCTCTTGTCCTCTGCTTGTTCCCCGTCGGAGCTCGGGAACACGCAAGAACGCGCCGCGCTCACTTGTTCGCATTTGTTCGATTTCTCGATCCGCTGAACATGAAAGGCAGCTTGCAGTCATGCGACACGTGACCGGCTCTACATCGCGCCGCCGCCTGAAAGCCAAGTTGAATCCGCACGGTAAAATATAAACAAATCCACATTTTTTGTAGCCTTCCGATCATTCGAAGTCGAGTGATCCTTCTCTCTCAGGGCTCAGGATGGCCTCGGATCTGGATTCTGACCAAGGTCGAATCGACAAGCAATCGACATCATTTAGCGAAGACAATATCAGAAGGATTAAAGAGAAATACTCCCAAGAGATGCGAGATGATGAGCAAAATCCGATCAAAATATGCATGGCACTGGTATTCAAGGCCTCGATAGAGAAGAATAGGGAAAATAGGGAGAAACTTTCTCTAGAGCTGTCGAGATTTTTAACAAAACCCGACGGCATCTTAAATTTGCTTCTCACACTAATTGACTTCGATCCAAGTTCAGAAAGAATTACCACCCACAATCAGAGATTTTTAGCTGTCTCAAACATAATCGCCTGCCTACCAAAACTTTCTATGCCTTATGCAGACTACTGTGATAATATATTTAGTCAGCTAAAGCCTCTTCTGGTGGGCCACAATGCAAACTATGCGTCCTTAGCCACAATCATCGTCAAATCTTTACTTGATTCTCCGCATGCTCGCAATCAAGATGTGGATAAAATAATGATTGGCCCAATTCTAGAATCCTTCAATCCTCCGAACAGAAACTGTGATAGATCAAAACCTGCATATCAGTTGGAGGAATGCATCTTAGCAACGCATAACCTAGTACAAAACCTCTTTCCCGCAAAGAGATTCGCCCCTATATTTCCTCAATTATTTTATTGCTACATCACTCTAGTCAGAACTCCCAGTCACATGAAGCGTCAGATTCTGACAACTCTCATCGCCATTCTGCGCGATCTTGAACCAGGTCCAGCAGTTTGTCTCATGGACGAATCCATCTTCTGCCGTAGTTCACTCAGGATGAATTATCGAGCCTGCGTTGGTGAGGATGGGGTCTCCATAGAGTATGATGATAGGAGCACTCATGATGACGACCCGGACGATGCTTCCAGAGATTCGTTCGACACCGTAAAGGATGCAATCATCCAATTGTTAAATCTGCTGGATAGTGATGCATTAACTCTCGAATATTTCTTCCATTTCCAATCCAAGATTTGGTCCGATGACTCAGAGGAGCAGAGTTGGAAGTGCACTTCCCTCATAGAGTGGCTTCTAGAAGATGCGAAGGTTGAAGAGAACCAAAATTCTCAGTCAAGTATTGATCTATTTTCGATCATCCTGTCGAATACCGATAAAGCTCTAGAGCTGATTTCGAGAACACTGGCAAATTACGCTCACTTTCTAAGAGTCAAGAATGAAGACGATCTCTTTAAAGCCCACGAAGTCATCAAGCAGTCTCTCAACAGTTGTCTGACAATACTAGAGGTCCTCTCATCAAATTTCAAAATTGACCAAGGAGATGTGGTTTCGAGGATACCGTGTATTCTTCGAAACATCAAGGCCGCAGCTAGATTCGAGAATTCCAAGGATGTATCTTTGAATAAAATTGGCGATAATCTTGATTCGTTGATTGATCGATTCTCGAAGATGATAGATAAACCAGCTGCCGGTAAATGTAAGGAAACAAGCGAATTCGATTCCATTGTCAAGGATTTGAACGACAAATTGGTACCAGTTCGTGTTCATGCACTCGTGCGTCTGAAGCAGCTAGTCCAGGCCAATGATACACAAACCATGAATGAGATTTCCAAAATATTCATGATGGTAGAGAACTCGCTCGCGGATCAGGAATCTTATGTATTCCTAGCATGTATCAACCTTATCGCTGAGATGTGCATAAGAAGGACCGAGATGATTTTGCCAAAGTTGATGCAGTTGTATGTCAGTGAGGAGTTATCCGTCCACCAGAGGCTCAATGTTGGCGAAGTACTAGTGAGATTGTTCAAACAGTTGAATCGAACCTCCCCCTACCATGCCGATAAGATCATGAATATTCTCATTAATGAGGTCTCAAGGGGTGGAGAGGAACTTCTCAAAATTTCCTGCCTGACGAACATAGGTGAGTTGTGTCGTCACCTGGGTTACGCATTAGGCAAGTACATCCTCGATGTATTGGCTTGCGTTGAGCGATCCCTGCAGGCCGGCCAATCGCTAGAAGTTAGGCGCGCTGGCATTGAATTGTTGAGAACCGCCTTGATGGGAGTTGACGCGTCTAACATGGAGACTATACAGAGAGAAATGAGCACGATCTATAGACTACTCAAGCATCTCAGATACAAGACATTGGATGATGACTTCTGCTCACTGGTCGATATGGCACTAGATGAAATAGACCGTATAGCGAAGGAGCTACTGAACTTGGCTACCGAACCAGATAATCGAATACCACGAAAGCTCCAGAAGAATCTGAAATTCCTCTCTCTCTTGGACGACAGCAGAAGCTAGGTGAATTGCTCTAGTAAGCTGGACTAGGAAATTATGCCAAACACTACTAGCCAGTGATACTGCCTAGGTCAAACAAGACTGCAGCTTTGGTAGGTGACCATTGGTATAGGGATGGCTTTTTAGGGTCGCTATGGTCGAGCTTATGTCATTATGCAGGTGCAAGGAGGCGACACTGAGGTTATACGTTTGGTTGGATGAGGGAGCAATGGCCGTGCTCACCGTCCTGTGGTGCCCCTGTTTCTATAAGGGTCTTTCCCTCTTTGTGCGGGAACTTTGCTGCCCAAAGTGATATGGATGGGGGAGCCCTGTGGATCGGAGAGTGTTTGCTCGCAAAGTGGACCACTATGGCAAAGTGCCGCCCCATTGTGCCAGCAGTGTTTGCTCGCTTTGGGGCTCCTGTCTAGTTGTGCGCTCCATTGCTTTTGCCGGCCTCTGCAGAGAATCGTACAGATGTAGAAATGAGTAAAACTAGAATGCAAAGCGTGCCAATTCTCCCAGTCCGAACCTCAGCATGTGGTGCTCCCCCATCCAGTAGCAGGGGTAGCCCCAGCGCACCCATTTATACATGGGACTTGGAGCGGCTATTGCTGCGCTATTGATCGCGGCCACGAGCGCTTCACAACGCGCGCAATCACATACGATCATTCCTTCCCCTTTCTTTGCCCTAGTGCATCGAATTTGTGTGTGTGCCCCAAGGCTTTTGATCTGCGACCTTGTTATTCGCCTCGCTTATTTTCTTTCCATGCGACAAAAATGGTCGGCACAACTCCAGTGGATTTTCTAACCTGGTCTCTGATTACGAGGCTTCCACTGGTTGACCCAAACGACGCCCATTCAATCTAACTTATCATCCAAGCTTTCATCAAGTCACTCAATAAACCTGGAGTTACCAATCATTCAGCGAAGGAAAGAACTACTCCATTCGGAAATCAATTCTTTTATTTTTGTAAATAATCGCGTTTCCGTGATGCCCAGAATTTTCGGCTGCTGAGGGATAACGTGTTGGGGCGACCAGCGCTTTGTATTCCATGCGCCCTAGGTTGAGTATCCTAGTGATACCTATCAGAGAAACTTGATCATATCCCTTTCAACGCCTCTATGTTGAACATAATCAGGCTTCGGGCGTCCTTGTTAGATTAACCGCGCATATAATTACGCCAACCTATGTCTTACATACACCAAGGGGACCTCATTTAACTGAGGTCTATAATTGAACAAGGTTGCCATCACACAGCTTCATCACATCATCAAAAGCTCTCATACAGAACTATTCATCTGAAATATCACCCCTAAACTGTTTCAACGATACAGCTACCTCATCCGACCAACCTATTATTCTCAACCCAAAGGCTTTCTCAATCTGATGGGTTCACCTTGATATCAAAACAGCTTTTCTAATGTTATAAACCCTGCTTCTGTATCTCGACTGCATATCATTATCGATTGACAAATTCTCTATATTTCACACATCAAGGATGGAACAATGATTTCCGCATACATATCGATGCATCATTGATTTCTCCCAGTCTGGACTTTAAGATTAGCCTCATTGACCGAAAATTTAGTTACAAATCAACCGTCAACTGTTACTTCTGGAAATTATGATGGCAGCAAGAGTAGGGCCCACAACCGTGTCCTACGGAATTGGAGTTCAAAATCGCTACTCCGCGTTCTTGGAAGAGGAGGATGCATTTATTCCTCAGACCATCCAACCGCTCTCCACCAGTGTTGGAAAAGGACTCACAGCTGATGGCAAGAAAGTAGCTAAGACTAGCTCGACATCTAAAGCCAACAGCAAGCCTTCAAGCTCAAGGCAGGACGTTCAGCAGAAGCAGGGACAGGCCGCTAGCGGCCAAAAATCAGCTTTCGTTAAAGTCGACTCAAGCAAGCGTAATCCTCAGAAGATCGGCCAACAAAATAACGACTCTCAAGGTCTCAAGCATAACCCCAAAAGATCCACTCAGTTGCAGAGTGACACAAATTCTGGTGTAAAGCAATCACGCAATCAGCAGTCCAATGGTGTTCAAAATGATATCAAGGACAAATTAGCGAGTGGGCAAAATCTAGCTGGTAAAATCAGCAATAGGGTTAACAAAGATCAAAGGCCCAATAATCGCCCTCGTCCAGTTGATCATGAGGAAGGAAAGCGCGCTTACAACGGTCAAGATACCCCTCAGACCGATGCCAACTACAGTTTCTCCGCTGAAGAGGAGAAGCGCAGGAGGCAACAGAAGCGCACAAACGATTTGAGATACAAGGATCAAGAAAAGAGGGAGGCAAAGCGCAACCAACCTAGCTTCGGAGGTTCTGATGATCAACATCAACAAAATAAGGAGCCCAATTCGGAAAGTGACAAGAGTGGGGATAACCCTGAACGACCCAATGGCTTGAAGAACCGCCGCGAAGGCGAGAATAACATTCGCAATTTGAAGAACAACCGTGGGCGTCCATACAGAAACCAGGACAACGAGGATGGTACAAATTTTGAGAAGCGAGCCGATGGACAGATGCAAGATCGACGTAGAAACGATGGTGAGGGGCCTCGACGAATCAGAAACGGATTCGGAAGGGGAATCAACCCGCGCGCAAATGACCGGGGATTGAAAAACGAGAAAGGTGTCATCAGGAATCAAGAACGCCCAAAGCCAATACCTAACTTCAGCGACAAATCAGACTTCCCATCTCTAGCCTCTTAGTCTTGATTGTTCATGAAAATGCATAACTATCTACTCACTCTCATAACTTCTTGAACTTTTATCTGATTATCAACTCAACACAAGCATCGATAAAGATCGTTTCTTTATAACAATGGTCCCTATTCAAAGCTACAACCCACCCCGAGCATTGGGCCCTACAAAACTGAGCTTTTGATATCCAGGAGCGAGACTTGCCGTTCGCGAATCGGCATCAAAATAGGTACACTGACAGACAAACGAATTAGATCACAAAGGAAATCAACTCAATCTCAAATCATATGATTTATACTCATCTACACTCTCACGTGAATCCTCAATAACTACTGATAACATATTGAACTTGCTTCCTAGATTAACTGATCTCTATGTTCAAATTGTGCATCCGCACAAACTTGTCCGGAATGAGAATCGGCCTGTGTTCAGAGTTGACCAAGGGTCGTTAAAAAGTGGAATTTTATAAACAAGAAATCAATCTCCATTCACAAATGCGTCTTCTTGCTATTAGTCTAAGTCGTTTGGTTAATCAGTGATCATGGTGTGAGCTCCTTTCGACTGACGATCGCAGGTTCGAATTTATTCTTTACAAAGGCATGAACATGTACATCGGTCCCTAGGTCCGGTTGCTCCGGACCTAGGGTTGAGCAACGATCAGTAATTAGCTAATTTATTCATTTGTTATAGTTGTTCGACTTAAGCGACAATTGTATGAGGCTATTCTTCTTGACCATAGGCTCATGCGCCGGCCACTAACATGGGAAAGATAAAACTCCTATACGCTTCTAATTTGTAAGCATCATTTCGATTGATCCGATATATGATTCGAAATTTTAATCATCACAATCCAAATCTTGTGAGTGAATCTCGTTACTTAGGGTCACTAATTCACGCGAATCATTTCAACTCCTTGAAGCCACCATTCTCGGCTATCTCATACTTGCTCTCTTCTTTAGGCGCCTTGTTGGTCCCTTTGAAATTTTCGGCCTCCAACAAGGTATCCGGCAAATCAGAACCTTGAGTTTCTGGTAGGTGTCTTATGAGCAGTATTTCCAATATTGATAACGCGGCGTAAATAATCGGCGGCACTAAAGCGTTTGTCGTTTGCGAGAGCTCTTTGATGAATGGTGCCAAGATTGAACCGATACGACCAGCCAATGAGCAGGAACTGTAAGCTGTCTGACGGATTGATGTGGGAAACAGCTCCATGGTTTGGTATAAGATGCATGTGAAGGAGCATGAATTGAATAACTTTGCCAGCATCATCGTTATCTGTTGCAACCACTGGCAATCAAAGTATCTCAGTGGCACCTGGATGATACATAGAGTCAATATTGTTGAGAATAAGAATATGTTGGTGGTCCTCCTCGGTAACATCTTCATGCAAACGATCGTGAACGCTATACTTGGTATCTCGGTAGCCCCTGCAAAAGTGAAGGCAACGAATAGATTCTTGCTTCCATAATCGCCAACTCTCAAGGCGATACCATAGTATATGAATGAGTTGCATGCCCAAGCAAATGCTAGTATGAGCGCATATTTGCGGAGATTCTTCCATTTAAAAAGGTCCAGGATGCTCAGTTTGTCCTCATTCTTCGTGAATTCTTTTGCCTCAATCATATTCGTCAATCTTTTGAATTTTAGATCAAACTCATCTTCACTATAGGGCGCCAATGATGAGGCATCGTCTCGACACCATTTGGCATCGGACTCACCACTAGTTCCATTCAGGTGTGACCCATTCGCGGTAGGCTTGGCCTGCGGAACGGCCCCATTGGCTCCAGCTTGAGCTGCTGCTCCGTTCGCGAATGGATCGGGCAGCGAACTTTCAAACTGTTTGATTTCGCAACCTCCGCTCGCATCTGACGTTCTCTTGAAATCTCCGAATGTTCGCTCGTGGGTTTTCACGGAGTCAACCAGCAAACCCTGGTTCCTATGATCTAGAGAGGGTACAGTGCCACCTTGCCAATTAGAGTATCCATCATCGGCCGAAATATAACCCTCTGTAAGATTATTATTATCACAGACACTGTTATCACTCGATTTCGTTATCAGACCGTTAAACTTTGCCGCCATAAGGAGGACCTCACGGGCTTCCCTGAATCGTCTATGAGTTAGTAGCCAACGGGGAGACTCTGGCAAACGTAGGAGCCAAATGACGAAAATCATCTCGTAGAAACATACGAAAAGCTGCATGTGACGGAAATGAAGGAAGAATAGCACTATCCAAGGCATAAAACAGTAGCCCAGTACCCATCCGAGTGAGCCTAAAGTTGAGATATGCACTCTCCATTTGACACCTGTCCATTCTATCATTATCAAATAGGATGAGGATGATCTTCCAGCATTACCAAGACCTAGTAGGAATCTGTATATCATGAATTGTGTAACAGATGATGCAAACGCGCATCCAAAACCACTAGATATTTCAATCAAGGCACCCAGTAACAAGGAATTCCACCGGCCGAACCGATCACTTATGTAACCAAAAATCAGGTATGAAACGATGAACCCAGCCATATACAAAGACTGGCTGACGGAAACAAACCAAGCCCGATCGCAAACTAAGTCCCATTCATCTATTATGGTCGATATCCAAATACCAGTATCATAATTGTATGCGGTACATTTATGATACTGATCGTCTGTAGACGACTTGTATTTGCACTCTTTTCTCAGATTTTTTGGTGTATCCGAGTTCATGTTGAGACTATGTTTTAGCGTCCTTTCTCCGTTGGTCACGAAGTCCCCGAGCAAATGACGGATACCGATTGATCCATCACCAAAGCCGATAGGACGTATACTAAGTGAATCCTCTCTAAGGATTGATCTCTGAGTATCGGCAAAGGGCCCTGGCACTGAGTTGTGGACTAATGATGAGTTGAAACCGGCCTGTGATATATTTGATGATAATATGGGGGCAAAACTCTGGCTGGAATGGCTGGCAATTGGTGTTGCACCGACATCAGCGCACCAGAAACTTATGAAATCTGCAGGGGCAAAAAAGGTCACCCCAAGATTGTTGAAAGCTGAAGTTGCACTAGATGACAGGTTTGGAATGAGCGAGAGGGAATTAGTCTTGAATATTTTGTATGAGGAATAATATAGCGGGATCCGTCCGAACTTACCCTATGAGTATCTTGAACATGAATATCATGAACTGATACTTGCCGAAGCCCCCGATTATGTCATCAATTTGGCGGGAATCGTCGGCGGGATCGTCAGAACACCTATCCGTTGTGGATAGTTTTTCTGGAGTACTTGGATCATGCTTATGTTTTTTTTCCATTCGAAGTATAAAACAGTTGAATTCCCGCTTCTCTTGAATCTCGTGATATGGGTATGAAATGTATTTGCAATCTCAGGGCGGAATGTCCGATGTTACTTCAAGTTGTGAAAGCTGAATTTGGATAAGTACAGGCACTAAATGTAGTTTTTATCAGAACTGGATGTTGATCTCGCCGAAAGAAGAGTTAACTTCTTCTACATGTGCTATCTGCAACTTGTAGCTCATTAACGACCACGCTTTGTCCGAATGGAACAACTAGTTTACTGATCAATCAATTGTTTAGCTTGCCACCCCTTCAGTTGTGATCTGTTACCTTCAGACAATGAAGCACACACAATGTACCAGCAACTGAGATGAAACAAATGAAAAAGTAATTCATAAATTGCACACGATTGATACAAGCCTTTGTTTCGATCCTGATACTTGTTCTTTCTTTGTCTATCTACGATTTCTATGAAGCACCTAGATGGGAGATGATCTTGTTTCTCGGCATGTTAGCATTTGACTTTGAGAATGAGGCATACGTCAATTGGAATAAGGCGGAGCGAGGGCGGAACTTGTTGTCAGTTCCAAAAGTCCCATCTGGCAAGATGCAACATGCTTCGAAATAGGAAAAGGAAGGGCTCATAGAGTGTCTGCAGTGGAGACATTTCAGACGCCCAGCAGACGCATATTAGATTGCCAATTTGTAGCCCATTGAATAGGCTCCAATAGTTCTCACTAAGTGGCTTGGCTATAGTTATTAAAATCAGACGAGTGCGAAAAGTGGGCCTAAAGTCTTGTTGTGTGTCTGCGAAGACAAGTGGTTCTCTAGAAAGTAGGCTCTTGGCAGCAGACTGAGATCAATGGTAGCGGCACTGCAAGGCCACTTACGCTTGCAAGCTTAGAGAGGCCCTAACATGATGGCGCCAGAACATCAGTTCAGCTTTATCAGATTGACAATCCAATTCCATGTGTGGCAAGCGGAGCCACATGTTGCCACATAGCACATTTGAGCAAACGGTGCAGTGGTATTCGCTTGAGAATCAGATCTGTGTGTCATCAACATGGAGCCGATCAGAATCACTGGGTTCGACGTAATATGATTTTCATTCTAGCCGAATAAAACCGTTTGGGATGGCATAAGTTTTGACACAAGCACACGCAATCACTGGTCGCTTTATCCAGGATCACCATCCAACATGTCGAGTCTGGAATGGTATGATTGTCGAGACGAAACTCTTGCATCATTGAGGATTCAAGGCGACAAATGCATAGGCAGCACGCGGCCAAGCTCTGCATGCCCTGCAAAAACATTCAGATTCCTGGCTGATAAATCGGTTGTTGACGATCAGTTCTTTATCATTGTTATCAATATCAGCATGAGCGCTAGGTTGATGGCAATGGATTTGGAAAGCTTCAGCAGAGGAATCGCCGATCCTGGTGGTTAGCAGTGTCTCTGTCCCCAGATTAGTCAGCGAGTTGGTGCGAAAAACCCATGCACGGGCTTTGTGGTTTGGAGCTGGTTGTAAGGAGTCAGCAGTTCAATGGAAAAAATTGTGAGTTCTGTGGTTGTAGACTTCAAGCGTCCATCGAGGAGCGGCCGAAGACGATCCTTAGAGCGTCTCCATTGATTGTCTCAAGTTTACATTTAGGCGAGCAGAGGGAATGTTGCAGCGAGAATTCCGGTCTCGAATGAGACAGCGCGATCTGGGCTGATGGATACGAGTTATCGCTCTGCCTGAACCACATCAGCACGAGCACTTGCTTTGTAGACGAACGTTGACGACAATGAAGCCCAGGAAATCCCTTATTCTTCAGGACGACGAAGTGAGTACTAGATTGCTAATGGACAAGTTTTCATCAACGGGCTCTCCATTGGACTGAAGATTGTGGCCCAGATCATGTCGCTCGAAAGGGAGATCTTGGAGAGCAGTCGAGGGCTAGCTAGAGTGCAAGATATATCCTGTAGGTAGGCCGGCACGGAGATAGTCTCCCTGCATGAGCTCCACTCACTGAGAGCACCACTCCGCGAGCATCTGCCGACAAAAGGAGCCCCACTTCCAGGTCCGCTAACACGGATGGGGTCGCCTAGCGCCGCACGACACAGGCTCCACGCTAGCCATTTCTCTTGAGGGCCTGCATCTTTGGACGCCTTGTGGAGCCCCAAAAAATGGGCCATAGCGGGCCACGTTGCGCCCAAATACCTAGGGAGCTCGGTTGATGTAGAGACCTATTCTTTTAATACCCTATACTATGCATATCAATTGGTTTTTACTCAACGAAATTTGCTGAGATAACCTGCCATGAATAGAAACAAACACACCAAGTCGAAACAAAAGTCCAAAGGACAACAAAAGGCTCAAACACCGTCAGCGACCGGGGAGTTTATGGTTTGCAAGCCAATTGCTAGGGTTAGATCATCCGATGATCATAAAGACGGCTCACGGTTGACTGAGGTGGAGAATGAAGAACACTCGCCGACAGATGATGATAAGAAGGGAATAAAGTCAGTCGGAAAGAGTGTCAACTCGAACGATGGTGCTGAGGAAGAGAAAATCCTCGCCCAGTTTGTCCATAAGGCCAAAGAGCTGAAGAGCGATATAATTGAATCGTTGGATAAGCAGATGAAGCGCCAAACAGAGAAGCCAAAAGTTGAAGAGACTCCAGAAGATTTAATCAGATTGAGAGAGTGTGTCTCGGAATTGTCACAAATTGAAGAGGCAGTTCAAGATGATGGAAAGGATCAAACTGCTGATCCCAATTTGGGCCCTAACTCAGAGACCAATGAAACTGGTGAGGCGACGTCTCAGGAGGAACCATGTCGATCTGAGCTAGCCACTGTGGAGCTTGTGGAGGCCCCGATGGTGAGTTTCTGTCAAAGCCAAATGGAATCAGTGGCAGATAAGAGCGAGTTCGAGCCCCTCTCGTCCAACCTGGACCGAGACTCAAAGGTTGTTGCGCTTAAAGCGAGTCTGCAACGGAATTTGTCCACTCCGCAAGGCTTGGAGCGAATATGTGGAAAGATTGTGGATTTGAGCGAAACTAATCGGACACTATTGGCGCAGATTGGGGCCCATCAAAATGAAAGAGCAAAGTTGCTATTGGTCAAAGATAAACTAGAGAAACTCTGCAGGGAATTGCAGAAGGCGAACAATACAATCAGAATAGAGAGTTTAGATTTGATAAAAAAGGAACAGTCTAGGGCTAAGGAGCAGGCGAATAAGATCCAGGCCACCTTGACGAGTGTGATGAAGATGTTTGAAGAGAATCAGAATCGGAACTTGGGCTTGAGAGAGGAGAATGTTGAGTTGCAGACAAAATTGAGAGCAATTCTCGAGCATTGTGATAATTGGGAAAAGTGCGCTGAGGCTGCATTGAAGAAGAAGGAGCTTGAGAATCGTTTGGTAAAAACTGAAATGGCCAAGCTCAATTTGGTCAGAAATGAGGAAAAAGAGCAGTTCCTAACGGAGAAGAAGGAATTGCTTAAGATGGTTGCAATGATGCAGGAGCATCAGCATAAGATTGAAGGCCAAGAGGCTCGGCTCAGGTCGGACCTGTCAAATTATGCAAGCAAATACGACGAGTGCCAGACGGCGATCAGTAGTGGATTGAGCAAATTCCAGACGGAATCTAAGAGGATGTTGAAACAGATGGAAAAATCTCGGCAAGATTATGTGGCTCTGTTGACGAAATACGAACAGAGCAACAAAAAGATTGCACAACTGTTGGAGGAAAAGCATCGCTTCGAAAGGGCCAATAAGATTGCAAATAAAAAAGTGGAGACATTGGAACGATTGTGTCGAGCCTTGAAGTCTGGAGCCACCGATTGTGCTCCAATGATAGAGAACGGCCACTGAAGTACGGGGGAAATCAGGAAGTTGAGTCGTAGCGCCACCGATCGCACTCAGGTCTACCCTAAATCAGGACGCTTTTAACTTGCGAGTCTCAATAAATAAAGAGTAACATTTGCCTATCGTGAAAGCAGAGTTTCAGCACCCCAAGGGTTGGAAAACCTCTGAGGGGTTCTTCGAAGGCAATGGAAAAGTCAGAGTGAGTTTCTATGAATGAGTTAAGTAAGAGTAAACGAAGCGAAGTTGGTATGAGTTGGTTAGAATTAGAGTCATCTAATTCTGACAGTATTATGAGGTTTATTTCAATCCAATCCCAGGACCACTAACTGCGAGCAGCTATTCTTGGCCTTGACCTCGGTCTGTCGGAGGAGCCACAAATCTGCCTGCTCGGCCTAATTAAAGAATCAATTTGAGAGAAAGAGAGAGGGCGACGAATTTTAAAATAAAATGGGCCATGTGGGATATTCATTTCCGCGGAATCAAATTTCTTGGCAATTCATTAGAGTTGAACTTGTTGATAGTGAGTTGCGATTCTTAGCTTTTAGCCTCAATCGGATGCTTTCATCGTGTCTATCGCTTGGTAATTGGTTTACTTCAGCCCAAGCGTAGCACAAGGAGCTCCAACTATTGCCCCTGAAGCCCGAGCGAGGTTCTATTAGTTACCAATTTAGTTCTGATTTCCGTTTGGCGTCGATAGCTTGGCTACTGGATGTGTTGCATTCTTCCTACTAAATTTACCCAGCCCCCTGGAATGGGAGGGCTAGCAGTTCGAGCCTTGCGGCAAACTGGCAAAGTTGCAATTTTATACTCCTTTGCTCCCCAAGGCCAATGAACTCATTTTCAGCCAAGCTAGGGGCATTGCCTGGCTCTGTTTCTCCCGAACGCAACTGACTCTTATCCAATGGCGGAACTCCCGAACCATCAGGCAGAGAAGCATAGACGGGCAGACCAATCGAGTACACCTACCGGCTGTCGTTGTTTGTCGTTGATAATTATCCAGACTCGTAAGTCATCCATACTCTCACACGAGCAAACACTATACACACACACATACACACACACATACATACGGATACACAGACACACCGAGACACTGATATGATGCTGAGTACAGGTAGACTAATAAAAGGTCAGATTGCCCGCCTCCAGACCGGTGAGGGCGCCCTCTCGTCGCAGGCCTGTGGCCGGCCAATGTGTGTGGCCACAGTGGTGGGCATCCATGGCGGCCCTTGCGGCGCGCTCAGCCGAAATGCATGAATGTCATCTTCGATACTGGATCAGCCTTTTTTATATAATTGCCCAAACCGAGCAGACTTGCCGGCGCCTCGCTAAGCCGCGATCTTCCAAACAGAATCGAGGACAAATGGGCTCGACTGAAGTTCGGCTTCACGTCGCTACGAACTATAGCCGGAAGCGAACGATTAACTATGTTGATGGGCCCATTTTGGTCGTCCTGAGTATCTGGCTGCTCGGCCGATGGCTCTTGTTGGCCTTGGTGTTTCTCAACTTGTAGTCCCGCTGCCGAGCCCGCCTGGTCAGTGCGATTATCTTGCTGAGCTTGTTGCTGGCGTTCCATTTCGGCCACCTCGTCGTATTGGGCGTCGTCGGCGCCTTCGGTGTCGATCAATTTCATGAATTTGATTGTGGCTGGTCGTTGTCGTTGTTGCTGGAGGAGGAGCTGTTGGCGTTGCTGCTGTTGTTGTTGTTGCAGTAGTAGCTGGTGTGCGCGTGTCTTCTCCCCATTGCGCTCTTTAACTTGCTGCTGTTGCTTGGAAATCTCCAGCAAATTGGTTACTACATCAATTAGCTGCTTGTTCGCATTTGCTCGTTCTACTTGCATGTATGAGTTCGTATGAGTTGAAACCATCAAGTTTCATTGTCGGATGCAATGGTCCAAGCAGATTAAGAGGGAATCAGGGTTAGTTTTCTTTACAGCTAAGAGGGACTAAGGTATTTTGGCGCATCCTAAATGAATAGCCACAAAAGGTCCAAGAACTTCCTTCCCAGCGCTTCACTTACCTAATTGCTCCTTACTCACTGGAATGCTTCGGAAAATGTCCTCTGTGGAGCCAAAAGAGACCAAGGTGGGCGCTCTGGCGTCTGGCAAGCCGACGCCAGTGTGGTAGATGGGCAACTCAACAAGTGGGCCCGGTCCCGCTTGATGATGTTGCGGGGGAATGAAGATGCTAGGCGGCGGCACGTAGAGTGGCCTCTTGCCAAAGTGCATCATTCGGTGCGGCGACAGCTTCTGACTGTAGATCTGTCTCAACTGGGCACCTCCTCCAATGGAGGCTCCACTTTGCTGGCTTTCCGCATTTTCACCCGCTGCTCGACAATTGATATTGTCATATTGCCAATTAGGAGCGTATTAATCTCGGTTAGTTTCTTATTTCATTCGAATTCCCTCGCTCGCACTTATAAGCCTGGAAATGCTGTGTGGACACTCACCTGTCTGACCGGATGCCATTTGGACCTGGCTGAGGCTAGCGAGACTGATCATGGTCACCATGAGCAGTGCAGCCTGGCCACCCTTAGGATTAGACCATCTTGAAATTGGAACTGCCATGCCTTTTTTGTTCAAATTTTTACCGCTCGAGAGTGCTCTTCTTTTAGAATTAGATCCACCTATTAAGCCTGTACCGATAGTAGATTAGGATTTGTCATTTTGAGGAGAAATTTTATAACGTCAGTCACGAGCTTGGTTGGCGATGACACTTTGAAAAGTTTTGCACTTCTTGTGTGGCAAAAGATGTTGATCACGCGACGACAACTCGGGCTCAGCAAAGGCGCACCGCTAAGCCACCCACACAAACGCGTAAACAAGTTGCAAGAAGCTGGCCTCCAAGCCAGCCGAGTTGGGTGGCCACTAATTGCTTATAGCGGCACACTATTTTAATTTCACCTCCCAGACAAGCACAATTAACCCCCAGCTCGCCTGATTACTCAACCTGGAGGCTTGCATGCGGCGCAGAAATCTGGTGACGCTGGACACTTGCCGGCGCATAGCGCTCAATTATCTCGAGATCTTCACGACTTGACCTATGCTCTACTCTGGAGGTAAAAGAAATTTGGCCTCTCTCCCTGTGAACAAGCGACCATCGAGGTCTTGGCTTGTCGGAACATGAACTCATTTCTAGGATCTACACTTACGTTATATTCTCCTTTTTTCTTATATTCGATGTCAAGTGTAGGTGGCGAGACGCCAATCTGTCTTTCTTCGATTGATTCAAATACAATCTTGGGCTGACAATTCAACGCTACGATTTCTTGATCAGGTACTTCTTGGATTCAATTTCTCTGTTTATCTTGATTGATGGTAAGCCTCTCTCGTGGAGAAGGGATAGCCAATCAAACAGCTCCTCTCACACAGGACTCGTTTCTATGCAGTTTTGATTCTTTGTACCAATTGACATTTTTCAATCCATATGAGGGCTAGTGTATTCGTTTGCAGCAAGACTCAAAATGAATAAAGATTTCAATGTCGTGTGATGAAGAGACGAAACTGTCCCGATGGCAGAGTCTGATTTAGTATTCTCCTAGGAAATCCTTATTGAGACTGCGCCGATTCTCAGACAAATGGTCTTCTCTCTTGCGGATGCTGGACACACTGTGGATCTTGAAAGCAAATTTAGGCCGATAATTTGTCCTTTCTATCTTATCTTATTCGGGACAATACCGCTCTCCAATGCTAAGGAAACGTAGGCGTCGTACGAAACAAAAGTGGAGGCTTTCTCTCAACAACCAGGTGACTATTTCTTCCGCCAGGGCCTAGAGGCTTGCCAACAGGAAAAGGTCTAGTTAACTACTTAGCTCTCCGGATACTCAGTTCATCGAGACTGATTTGTCGAGGATTTGCGCCTGCGCAAAACTGCAGCCTAAGTCGCTCTATTCAAGCTGCCCCTCGGGCTGTAGTCTAGCCGCTGGATTCAAGAGTGCTCCTGGACAGACTATGGTCATCTACATTAGAAAATTCCATTACCATTGGCGCTAACACACAAGGACAGACATAAACAACCGTCTAATCCGTAATGGAAATAGAAACGAAACATATTTCCAGGCTCAAGCCTGCACGCTACCAAACACGTGCCCGCCCGTTCCAGTGACGTTCAGTGGAAACTTTTCGACAGGTATAAACAAATCTTGTTTGCCCCTTTCGCTAGTTCGTCACATCCGAACCGATAATTAGATCTTGTCCAGTGAAATGGACAAGATCTACACAGATTCCTGCCTGGTCCACTCCTTCACCTAGTTTTCTCGATGGATGATAAATTGGGCTCCATCGAGACGTTTTAGAGAATATCCGCGGACTTGGCAAGTTCTTTGCTTGGAAGTTCTAATTGGTCTTGGATTCCATTTCTCTGCAGTGCCAGAACATACTGGACAGGTACTTATTTCCATGATACACAGTCGAAAGAAGTTCCAATTCGGGACTGGCCATCGAGGTGTTCAATGGTATCATAATCCGAGACTAGAATGTCCAATGGGTGCGATTAGGAAGTCTATGATCGATCTTCCACCCATTGGGTTGCCCGTAAACTCTTAGTATGAAGATTGTACGAATCAAGCTATCGTGTCGGTGGCCACTTGATTGGAATCAAATCCAATCACACGAGAACAAGAGCTTTCTCTTTCTCGAATCTAGCAAAAAAGTCCTCATCAGATTTAACCTGATCTACCGTCAGTAATCATCGGAATCATAGATACTTTGCCGAACATGCAGGGGAAGGGTCGGTAGAGAACACCTGAGCTTTTCGAGATCGCTGTTGCGGTAGTCGAGATTCTCCACAATCGTATAAGTGGGAAGCGGATTTTTCTAGTTTCAAAGACTACCCCACATAGAGGCGGCCCCCCCCCCCCGCAACACAGATACCTGGAACATAGGGGCGAGATTGCCAATCTTGAGTGGGAAGTAATGGGGCATCATATGGACCGCAAAGGCGCGTGAGCCTATTCACCAAACTGCTGTGGACAGGAACTAACATGTGCGGATGGAAACATTTGTACTAATTCAACCCAGTGATTGGATTAGCTGGTCAACGTGGCCCGAACACATGCATGAGTAGACCGAGGACACTCTTGTTATCGCGCCTCTTAAATGACCCCCTCTTACACTACCCGAGTAACATTGTGCAAGGTTATCGATTTGGATAACAGGCCAGGAGGGGGAGTAGCGCACGTTGCTCGACCAACAGCTCGTCAACCAATGACCACCCACATGTTCTCGCCAGCTTTCTCATGTAGAGAGTTTGCTTTCGGCTAATCTTATTTCCTTCATGCTCAAATTATGGTGCCCTTTCGTCCATCTGCTCCTGTAGAGTTACTCATTCACTTCCCATACTGGACACTTCCCGAGTCTTCCTCTGGGACTCATTCGGCTCGCTGCGGAGACTGACAAACTATAAGCCCCCCCCCTCACTCAGTTTATGCTAATCAGATTTTAGCTAGCCTAAGTTTGGCTATTTTTAGCAGCTGTGAGCTTTCAACACAAGACTAGCGTTCATGAATGTGTGAGGACCTATCACTTGACACATAGGTGTCAGGCACTGTGACAGATTAGCGTGATGATAACTTTTGGGTAACGATCAAATAGGCACAGGAAAAAATAAAAAAACAAGCTAAACCACGTGCACAGTTGAACGACCATCCCGCTGCAAGTGCTAAGCAATTTCGTGTTTACACAAATCTGTCGTATAGGTATTACTTGGCTCTTAAAACAGTGATTTAATTGAAGGGACATGTTTCCTGTTAAACCAGATCACGTGAGACGACTCAATTTCGTTAGCAAGATCTATCCTAACTTATCTAGCCCACTGGGTACAGAATTTGCCCGACTGGGCGCCGACGATCACGATGGTGAACTTTTCCTTCGTGGCAAAAGCAGAAACAAGGATCTCTTATCATTCTTTGGTTTCATCTCAAAATCGCAACGAGGTGCCTCTAGTCATGTCCAGCTACCATTGTTCAGAAGATGTCAAAAGAAGCTGGTGAGCCTTGTAGAGCAGGAGCTCGAGTCGATAGGTGCTCAGGAAATGCTCATGCCCACTTTGATACCAAAGAAACTGTGGCTTAGATCTAAACGCGTCGAACGTCAGCCTGACGCGTTGGATAGTGTCTATCAACTCACCGATCGTAACGAAATTGCACTTTTGCTCGGACCAACATTCGAGGAGTCCACCACCCAGTTAGTGGGAGACCTAGACGCGTCGTATGAACATCAGCTCCCGTTGATGCTATATCAGACGTCTCAGAAATTTCGTGATGAAATGCAACCTCGTTTCGGGCTCTTACGTAGCAGTGAGTTTCTCATGAACGATCTTTATTCCTTCGATGCTACGTTGGATAATGCGAAAGCCACTTATACACTCATGACGTCAGTCTATGAAAGGATCTTCAAACGATTAGGACTCGATTGCATCCGCTGTGAGAGCAATCCCGGCGATATTGGTGGAACAATCTCACATGAATTTCAACTACCTTTATCAAGTGGAGAGGATATGGTCGTTAGGTGTAGATCGTGCAATCATTCGTACAACATAGAGATGTCAAACTCTACCGACATTAAGGATGAACAAGATAGCTCTCGGGCTGTTTGTATCAAATGCAAGAATAGCAACGTAGACTCGTATGTATCTTTGGAACTTGCGCATACCTTCTTGCTGTCGGATACTTACACTAGACCCATGAATGTTTCAATCAAGGCCAGTGATGGTGGGCGTAGATTCTACGAGATGGGATGTTATGGGCTGGGGCTAACACGGATTCTCGGCGCAGGTCTCGATCTCTTTTCGATTGGTCCCAAACAGTCTGCTGAAAGCAGTGATATTCCTCAAATGCGGTGGCCGAGCGAAACTGAACCTTACAAATTCGGTTTAGTAACGCCCGCCAAGAGGAGTAAACAATATCACGGGGGCTCCAGTGACTTTGTTGAAAAGATGGTGCTTAGTATTCTAGACAGAACTAGTCATGAAGTCGATATTTTGATAGAGGATCGTGATAAAGAGGGTATATCTCGGCGCGTAGCCAAGCTGCAGAGCATCGGCATACCAAACATAATAGTTGTTGGAAAGCGCTTCCTCGATGACCCACCAATGTTCGAAGTATTGAGCCTTACCAAAGACAAACAGAATTACGATCAACACTGGTTTACGGAAGAACAGTTGTATGATTACATACAGAAAAGGTGACCGTCGCCGGACATTCTTTCGGAGTGGGGATTGCTCAACGTGTAGCTAATATTTATTCGCCTTAGAGTGATAGGTCACTAATGCCGTCGAGAAAGTTCCTTATGATGCCGGCTCCCGTTATTGACTAGTGATGATTGAATCACCCAAAGGATTGGCCGACGTGTGATGCAGGCTAAGTTTAACAAGTGAAAGACCAAATGCGTCTCTCCAAGTCCGTAACCCGAATTGGCGGATTTGCCTCCAGCTCAGGTTTAAGTCTTCAAAACTGAAGTGTGGCGCGTACTGTTTGAGTGTTCGCAAGCTTGACCTCAAGCCCTCTGGTAATTGATGTGAAATGTATTCTTCGAACTGGGGGACATGAAAACTTGGCAGCATAATATATAATTCGTGCGCTGTCGGAAACTGTAAACCAATCTGGTCCTCATAATGTCTAAGAGATAGATGTATCTTCTCTTCCAGACTGTCCATAAGATCACTATGCGTTTGTTGCAAACTTAGCCTAATATGGTCGTTACCATTAGGTATGTTCCATTGGTAAGTGGGGACCATGTAACATCGGAAAGCTAACACATCAACAATAGTCCGATTACTATCTTTTTCTTTGAGATGAAGCTTCAGGATTGGGTCTAGATCAATTGCAGCTTTTACGACGCCTGATTGATGAACTGATGAATAAAAATAGGTTAGAGTTAAGTTGATCACTAGCCACATACTCAGCCATCTATTGCTGGCGTAAACGTTGAACCCAAAGGCGTATGCTAATGGAACTATGAGGGGGATGAGGAACCTGAATTCTTGATGTGGTATAAAGCTAAGCAATATTATCGAGGTGAGAACTGTCATGATCATGAGTGAATACACTCGATGGATGGTTGATAACAATCTGAAAACTCCAGAACCAATCATTATGTTAGTCAGCTTGCCATAGAACATGAGTCCTAATACGTTAAATGCCAGAGGCACGTTCACTAAGGCATGCATATAGGGAGGATGCAGGGTATGATTGGCTAGATTCTCTGAATTTGAATTATACTTGATGAAATTATACGGACTGAATACCCAGTTTTCGGCTACCTGCCTGTATAGATTACCAAAGTCAAGTCTAGTCAATAACCTAAGAGATTCGGAGAATACCGCCATCCGGTCATCTTCTACGCTGTAGTAGTATGTGTCGAAAGCAACAATGGATAATGAGGTCAGTGTGAACGTGAATGTCGATGGTAACAACACTCTCTGAATGTTCATTTTCACGTTGTATGAGTTCCTTTTGAAACTTTCGTAAGTCCAATAGAGCATAGGCACGAATGCAAAACAAGGAAAAGTTGGCCGATTGAAGGTGCCTAAAGCTAATAGAAAACCAATGGAGGCAGAGCTTACCAGTTGAGTAGACTTCTTGACTTGTTCTTGTGCTGGCCTACTTCGTGTCGGTGTCACGAATAAAACTCTAAACCGGGGTCTGACTAGTTGGCAAACGACAACCAGAAGGAGAGAAAATATTATGGCTTCTATTACGTTACTGAGTGTCCTAGTTAAGCAAGCTAAGCAAACAAACGAACTCTGGTATATGATTGACACTGGCAGGAACCACAAACCACGTGACGAATAATATTGGCACATCTTATAGAGGCAATAATCGATGATAAAGGAGGCCAATGTATAGACCAATCTAGGGGCGACTAATAGAAGATATGCACTTGGTTCTGAGGTTATGGCTCTAGCCAATAGAAATGCTATCTTGTTGAGAATAACTGGGATTAGCATACATCTGATAGGTTTGTCTGTAGTGAACTCCCATGTTGGTTGGATCTGGCTGTCGTAATGTCTTCCTCCAATAATATCGGTCGATTGGAAGAATTCATCAGGGTGTAGGTAGCCAGTTATGGGGAAAAAACAGATGGCAACACGGATGATTCCTAAAATGTATGGTAGGGCCCTCGGCTCATACCGGCACCTTATCAAAACAGCGTGCCAAGTGGAGCTCATATTGTTGCAGGATGTCAGATGACTGATGATCTGACGGTCAAGTAAGGCACCTAGAATCTGTTCATTTAATCCAAAAGTTGACTTGTTGCCTCAGCGCCCCAACATCGGCACAATAACCTGAAATAAACATTTGACCCTTCAGTTGCTCAAATGCCATCCTCTATCATGACAGTTCCAATACCATGAATGAGTTGCAATGGGGTCAGCGTACGTTGTTGGCATTTTGATATGATATACAAAAGAGTGAGTTATTAGACGTGTTGCCACCACAATCACATTCCCCCATGTTTCAAGAATGCGACCTCAAGAGTCGAGTTTCTCTGCGCAAAACCCGCCCGAAGGGCTCGTCTTCGAAGCAGCGCGTTACGCGTACGACGCAGATACCCTCCCTTTCCGCTCTTATCCCTGAAAAGAATCCTGCTCACGTGAAGGATCAACTCTGGCGGCCGGCTAGATGTTATGCATCAGTCTGTTTTGTCTAAATGAAACAGTCCAATGCCAAGAGTCATTGCTGTTTCTCGGCATAATATCAAGCCGAATATTATAATCCGGTAACAACTTGAACACTTTCTACATGCCAAAGTCGCCACACATATTGCCAGGCACCCTGGCGATTGTGCTGCCTCTTTCATTGATTGTCTGGGTTATACACTATCTACTGCCATTCAGAAGCAAAGAATCAGAACTTTCCCCGTTGAGATGCTTCGTGTCCATACTCATTCCATCCTTATTACTCTACAATGCAGCAAGGACCAAAAAGTTGGACAGATCTGCAATGCTTGTTGCATTCGTGATGGGCTTTATTGAAACTTTAAGTAATCTATGTATGATAGCAACAACAGTGGCTTTTTTTCTGGCCGGAACCAGGGCCACAAAATACAAAGCATCGTCAAAGAGGTTTGACGAAGAATGCTCAGGAGATGATAAGAAGGCCAGTTGCCCAGGTCGAAGGAATTGGATACAAGTAATCTCAAATGGTGGCGTTGGAATGGAGATTTCCATATTATTACTCATTGAGAAGGGTCCGGCGAATGAGTTGCCCATCAATTTCCAATATGATTATTTTCCCACCTGGTTGTCAATAGCCTTTCTCGGCTCAATGGCCTGTGCATGCGGCGATACATTGGCGTCCGAGCTTGCACCAGTTGTTACTAAGTCACAGCCGAGGCTAATCACAAACCCCTTGGTCAAAGTTCCACGTGGCACGAATGGTGGGGTGACTATCCCCGGATTGGTTCTGAGTGCTCTTGGAGGATTAATTTGTGGCCTCGCTTATTACGCATCCTTAGTTGTCTGTGTTGATAGAGAAATACTCATTAGGAGTCCACCTCAGTGGCCCTTACTCTTAATCGCATCGATGGCAGGCCTCCTTGGCTCTGTTGTTGACTCAGTCATTGGGGCAACATTACAATTCTCGGGTTACGAGCTGGAGACAGGCAAGATAGTTGGAAAATCTCGTAGCGGTGTGATTTGGATTTGCGGTGCTGAAATATTGGACAATCATTCGGTCAATCTGGTATCGACTCTGATAACTGCGTTAGTTACGCCGTATTTTGGCCGTTTAATTTGGGCAAATGTATAAAAGAGCACATGATTCAATGTAAATAAACAGAAACATGATATCACTAGGTGAAATATATCTTCCTCTACTCTGGTGTTCGCTGATGCCGCGTCATCTTTCTCAACTTGCCGAGCACTTCATTTCTGACCTTCTCAGGAACTTTCTGCCTTGCTTCGAATCTAACTTCGTTGATAATATCCGATAGTTTAACATTTTCGACACCATGTTTCTGGATGTAATTTCTACACATGGCAGCCACTTGATCGCGCCAACCGCACTCAATCAGCTGAGATCTGAGGAATTCGGCCAACTCTTCCTTTGGATATGCCTCATCCAATAGATATAACGAAGCATTATGTGTGGATTTCTGAGCTCCGGTGTCCATGTTGATGTCTGATTGGGGGGCGATATCAGGAGATTGAGCAAAACTATGGAAATAGACTTGGTTCAAATTACTGGACGGCTTTATATACGGCCGTTGTTGAGCGAGGTTGGCACCATACGTGCAGCGGCGATTGCGCACGATTTACTCGCTCAGACGTTGGACGGCAGAGTGTGAAGCAGGCAGGTCATATGCCTTGAGCTGCCCTAAAATCTCGAAACAAATCGGGCAGCTATTGGCAGTCAGTAGTGAGTCTTCAAGGGTCTCTATAGCTGCCTGCTTCCGCCTCTGTCTAAAGAGGTCAGGCTTATCGGCAACATCCGCACCCAAAACAGTTAGATGCCATTTCCGCTGTCCCGAATAGGGCCGATCTGCTGTATACGAGGATCAAGTTCGGACAAAGGACGCCTCATAGAAATATGCCTCGATTCTACAATTGATTGATGCCGCAACCGAGATTTTACAAGCCAGATGCTGATACAGTGCTCATGTTCGAATGCTATCGTCCTCGTGTTATTCATGATATTGTGCATTCATCATTTGGGCGATCTAATGCATGCGCTTGAATTGAGATACGAGCAGATACCAAACTTCTGACCATAAACTATCTTCTCTCATCCTGGGCCATACGTGAGCCTTGTATACATGTTATGCATTGCATCCTAAGAGTCGTTCTCTCGACTCGCACGAGCCGCTCATGGTCCTATAATCCCGTGAGAGCTTAGACCTCTCTGGTCGGTTGGAATGATAAATGAGCCCTATGCAGAGTAGCCCTATGCCCGTCCCAGCCCTCTTGGTGGAATTATTCGCCCAGCCTAATATATGGAGTCTTCTCCATATAGCGAAAAGCGAAAAAATCAGCGACTTTCGCATTGACTGATTTTTGAACAGCGACCGGATGCATCGGAGGTGAGTTTGAGGCACTCAACACTAGTGAGGATTCTTAATTTCTAGTCGATCAACTCTCAATGTCATGACGGTTAAAACGGACATTCCTCCACTCTTCTATCGATCGACTTTTCAACCAGTGAATCACCTCGTAGTCCGAATCTTGCGATCGAGTTCTGCACTTCCTACCTGACCAATCAATCTCGCTGTTTAGAGCTAACTCCGCGTCGCAAAATTATCAGGCAACCATTCGATCATCTTTATAGACTACTAGTTTAGATGCATCACTAGAAGTGTAAGTTGTATACATCCCGCTTCAGCAGAGAATGATATTGAAGGAATTCAATGACGCCACAAGCACTAGTTGCTTGCAAACCTCATGCATTTGCACCCATCCTTTCGCCGCATTACACACAAGCAGCCGCTTCAATGATTCACAAAAGCCCACCATAGGCTCACGGGCGATCCGAGAGGCCGATTAAAGCACACACAGTCTCATAGTAGCTTTTCTCGCTCCATGACAGGCCCCGGTAGATATTGAGGCCTCGTACTCTGGGGCCCACATGGGTCAAGATTGCAGCCTTTGCAAGACGGCGCAATGAAAAAGCTGAGGTTCGAGAGTGATTACAAAGATGATGAAGAAATTCAAGAGCTTGCTTCTCACCTCGTTCGATTAACTACCCTCTATGATCAAAGAGAAGGGGCTCAATTAGAGGCGGCCTTCGAGACTTCATTGCAAGAAACTGAAGCTAAATCTGCAACCAATGGTGACACCATCGAAATAGACAAGGACACTGTTGGAGCTCCCTACACCTCTGATCCACTCGTGATGACGACATCACACGTGACAAGGAGTTGATTGAACGATGACCTCCTTCACCATCTAGGGTACGCTTCGACAAATCAAGAACTAAAAACAATCAAAACACTCTGCAACTACCGTACCTGCCAATTTCACGAAAGATAGTAACAGTCACAGTAGCCTAACAACTACCCGTGGTAAGCTGACCTCCAGAACCTCAGAAGAGTCGTTGAGTGCTGCCATGGCTGGAAGACAACCAATCAAGATTGACGGCCAGAATGCAACGATTGAGCTATGTTTCCCTGGCGGTTCGAATTTGGTTTGAAAATTATCATCTATCCACACAGTCGTGTGGGATCTCGACTACTGAAACAGTCGTATTTGTTATGCACTTTGTAGACGTTTGGATTGCTGCCGACCGACATTCAGCCTGACGAAAAGACGTGCCTGTCAATTAGTCATGCCTGTCCCGAAGCTCACAAGAGGGCGGCGACGTTTACTTCTGTTGCATTTTGTCAGAATCAGAATCACAAACGTATCCACGTTAAAATATCACCCATTCTGGTCTAGCCAGCGACAATAAATTCACACACGAGTCACTAATACTTGATACAGCATGATAGATTTAGATTATAGGAGGCTAGCTGATAGCGCAGCACGAGAGTCTTGAGTGAGAGTGTGCCAGGAACACGGTATTCTCTGATCTCCTGAAGGGAGTTGATGGCTCCTTTATATATTGGTGTAAGCGTTGAAGGCTTACGCCTCCCATCTGGCCCTGCAGTCACGAAGTGCCCGCAAGCTCATGAGGTGCGTCGTCTAATCAGTATTGTTGGCAAAAAATCTAAATCGGATTTTATGCCGCGCTTTTTTCAGCATCGTATGGGAGGAGGACCAACCACAATTGACCGTTTTGTAGCAGTATGAGTCCAAGCTCAGCTCGAATCGAGGAGAAAATCTCATCGGAATCTCAGACTGCATTTCCTACGAGCCGATCGCATTCCTTCAAGGGGGGTCCCACATATCAGGTTCGATCCTTGGTGCCACATTTTCAGCTTTGATCATTTTTACGCCTCAACAGGTTGGTGGCAGCCCTCTCTAGCTCTTCTGGAGTCAATCCCAGCGCTCCAACGAGTTCCTCTCTTGTCGTCGTCAACAGTTGGGCGCTCACTTCTCGGTTATAATGTCCTAACCCCACCTGATCGTAAAGTAACTTGTTCAGGTTTCCCGTCCCCGAAGCCGAGATAGGCGCTTGTTCCTGAAATGCTGGGTAATTGTGCTGTTGCCGCAACGCGCGATCGTTGAAATATGCCCCACCAGAGGCAGAGCGATACATACTTTCATAACCAATATTCTGGTTTGGAATCATGCCATAAAATTTAGAGGGGTCATAGTTCGCCTGTGAGACGTCTGCCGGTTCACCTAAGTACACTCCTCCGTATAGATCGGTGTTCTCGCCATAGTAAGCCGGGGTGTGCCGTTTTACAGGCGACTTTTCGAGACCGTCGAAAGTGTTACCCAGATCGGGACTCATTCCGTTCAAATAGCGAGCCGATAGATCTAATACTGTCGACTGTGGATGAGCCTGTGCCCTACTGTGACCGTTTAAGAGCATCATGGAGCTTGAAATTGGTACACTCGAGGATAGATGTTGATCGAAGCCTCTGTTGGCGCGACCGAAGCCATCATTTGACTGCCGACCGGCCATCGATCCGTCAGCTGGAAACTGTAGCCGTTTACCTCTGACTGTCGACCAGACGCTTCCGAAGAGCGAGTGGTTTCTCCTATGAGTCGGTTCCTCATCTGGAGACCAGAAGTTCTCCTCATCCAAACTGCCCGATATGGCGCGCTTTATTTTGGGTCCAAACTCGTGAAGTCCTCTGATTCCTGCTTGAAGAGCAACAGTGTTGGCGTCGTCATTATTACCTGCACGTTCGCGTTCAATCTTCTTCTTCTTGAAGCGTCTGAAATAGTCCTGGATGAGGAATGTTGCATAAAACTTTCCAACCGTTACGTCTTCATCGCTCGCCGGGGGAACCACTTCATCGAGCAACCTTGCGGGGGTTCTTTTCCATATCTTTTTGATTATCGCTCTCAGTTGCTCATTGCAATCGTCTATGTTTCCATCGGTTTTTATATGGAGAGAAGTTCTAACAATTGCGAAAAGTGTTGCATTGAACATGACGGTTCCATCATTATTTAGAGGCATGTTCATGCTAACCAAGCGCTTGCAGGCGATCCTATGGGGACACAGTTTTCCAAAACCGAGTGGTGGGGATATCTTCCGTAACAGAGTTACTACATCGAGATGCTTGATGCGCCCTTTCGCGTCAGGATCATACTCGCTCCAAAGACGAACAAATTCTTCCAAGTGGTGCGGTCCTAAGATAGACCAATCTCTGGTCAGGTAATCGAAGTTGTCCATGATAACAGCCACAAAGAGATTGATAATAAGGAAGGAGCAGAGAACATAGAAAGATATAAAATAGGGGACTGCGAAGTCTGAACCGCATAGTGGATCCTCAGTAAGTGGAATACTCTCTTTCGCTGTGGGTGCCATGGTAGTCGAAGTAATATTGACCATCCGGAGGCTGATGTTTGCATGTATGTTGCTCCCTTGTTGGGCACCTAGATAGTGTTGCCCGCTTGTCGGCGAGGATATCCTCGGATCTGTTCCTGATGAATTACGGCCAAAAAATCCCCTCGAACCAACAATCGAACCTTCGCCATAGAGTGCAAAGCGATCGTTGCCACCATACGACTGAAACTCTTTGCCTGACATGTCCGACGAGCGAGCTATAGCACCCAAACCATGTCCAGTGCTGGGTGCCTTGCTGGTGGCTTGCTCTGGTTTGCTTAGAATAGATTTGTTTGTTTGCAGATCCGCACTTGAATCAGTCAACAAAACTGACGTCTCCTCGACCGAACGTGGATCACACTTGGCATCTGGAGAATTCATGCAGGCCAGCATAATAAGCTGCCATGCCTCTCCAGTTGCAGATCGAAACAGAACCAGCAGAGCCTGAGGAAAAGTTTGGAAGTTGTTGTTCCGGTGGATTTCCGTTGAATCATCCAGCGCAATCTTTCCGAAGACTTGCATTCCAATAACTGCATAGATGAAAAACAGCATCCAAATTAGGAGAGCAACATAAGGAAGGGCCTGGAATGATTTCACAAACGTCCAAAGTAATGTCTTGATTCCTTCTCCTCTGCTGAGCAATTTCACCAAACGCATCACTCTGAATAGTCTGAAAAAATTTATACTGATGAAATTTTTCTCAATCTCAGCTGCATTTGCCGCCGAGTTCGGAGTGAAGGCGGTGGTGAGTAAAGGGTTCTCTGCCTTGCTGTAGGCAATATCTATAATACTTCCAAGCACGATTGCAAAATCAAAACAATTCCACCAATCGCTGAAATAGTTCTTGAATCTGAATGCTACTAGCTTGAGAATGGATTCCAGGGCAAAGAGACAGGTAAAAATAATATTCAGCCAGTCTAGCACGGCCGAATAAGTGGGTGGCTGGCCGTGATATTTCATGGCCAACGTTATTGTGTTCACCATGATGAGTATCATTATGAAGTATTCAAACGATTTCGAGGTGACAAACGACCAGACCTTGTATTGGAATTTCTGGTGCGGTATATATCGCCGTATTGGTCTAGCTTTAAGTGCGAACTCGATGCAAGCTCGCTGGTTCTTGTCGAGCTCACAATTCTTGTACTCTTGTTCTCCCTCATTTTGGAAAGTTACTATGACGAAGCCTACAAATATGTTGACCATGAAGAAGGCAACCACAATGATGTAGATGATAAAGAATATCGCCACAACTTGCCGATTGTTTATCAGGCCACCAACATTCTCGGCAGTCGAATCTATGGCCACATAGAGTAAGGCTGGCCACCCCTCAAAGGTGGACACAGTGAATAGGGTTAACATTCCTTGTCCAACATCATTAAAGTTGAACTCATTCAATTGCCAGTTCCTCTCCTCAACCTTTGGTAGTTCAATATCAGCACTCTGGAAATAGAGTCTATAGGCGACGCACTCTCGCTCAGTGAGCTTTGCTGTATCAGTGCACGAGTAAAAGGTTCCCTTGAAGAGTTGTACCCCGATGGTGGCGAACATGAAGTTGAGCAAAAATGTGATCAATATGATGTTTCCAATAGTTTTTATGGCAACTATCACGCAGGAAACCACATGTTTTAGTCCTTTGGCCCTGTTGATTGCTCTGAGGGGACGCATAACTCGAACAACTCTGAAGATTTTGATCACCGATAGTTTCTGCAAGAAGGTGAACGACATAAGAGAGCAGCAAACAACAAATAGATCCAACAAATTGAAGGCACTACGGCAAAAGGCGCCCTCATGTAGCACAAATCCATCGGTAATAGTCTTCAGGCCAATCTCAATGGTGAAAATGGTTGTGAATCCCACATCGAAATAATTCAATATCAAATTCCTGTAAGAGCGCTCGACAATTGGATCTTCGGCAGCCAACATAGCCGACGACATGAGAATGCAGCCCAGAACAAAGTTACTAAAGTATCTGTGATTGATGATCTGATGGCAGAGGACTCGGAACCTGTTCTCATGTGAGAACAAGAAGAAAGAGGTGAACTTCGGTATGGGTTTCACTTTGGTCTTCATTCGTCCCAGTTCTGACATCCTTCTAGGTCTCATTCTTGGTTTAGGCTTCGGATCAGGAGCCACACTACTCGCCGCATCATCATTTGCAAGAGACATATTCTGCTCCTCTCGAAGTGTGAGCTCATAGGTATCGACCTTGTTTTGACTCTCTTTCCTTTGCTTAGGTCGAGCATTCTTTGTCGTTTGTTTCCCGTTTTCCACAGCACTTAAGCGTCGGTTACCGTTCATTTTCGACCCATCACTATTGGATAGCCGTCTGTTTGAGTTTTCTTGCTTGCTTGCCACGTCTGTATTTCTCAATTTGCTCGTCGAGCCTCTGTCATCGTCACTTGTCGCTCCAGAGGGATTTGCCGTGTCATAGAGAGTCTCATCGTCTTCATCCTCGGCCCCACTCTCCTCCTCATCTTCGTCCTCATTATCGACATCCTCCTCATCCTCATCGTCCTGGTTGCCTTCCTCCTGATCATCGTCTTCCTCGTCATCTATCTCGTCGAGCTCTTCCTCCTCTAGCTCATTGTCTTCCCCATCAGCGTCCCCATTGTGCTCGCTATGTCCGGCGTCCTTTCTTCTACTTGTCCTACTTGTGTCCTCGGAATCATTTCCCTTAGATCTTGCAGTTGTTTTTCGCTCCTCAGCTCCGTTGACCTTGACGTCTTCCGCGTCAAGCGAGCTTGAGGTGATCTTCACGATAATCTTGGCTTCAGTCTTCTCACCCGGGCTAGTTCCCTTTGGATTGGTTGCTGACATAGAGCCCCGGTTGGGCCTCTTCTCGTTCGGGTCGCGATCGATTCCCGGCGCGTACTTTATCTTCCTCTTGAGACGGCGCATCTTGCTCAGTCGACGGCGCTTCTTGAGTTCTTTCTCCATTCTTTCTTCCTTCTGTCTCTCTCCATCTTCCTCACTCGCTTTTTCAATAGCTGTCAAGTTCTCACCATCAGCCAAATTGTCCACCGCAATGGCTAAGAACACATTCAACAGAATATAATTACCACAGATGAATAAGACTATGAAAAAGATACATGCCCAGATTCCCATCGAATCAACGCCTCCATAAGCATTGATTCCAATGTACATGACTTCGTTCCAATCCTCTCCAGTTAGAATCTGAAAGACTGTCAAAAGGGATTGGCTAAATGTATCAAAGTTACTCCTATGCATCTCGTCAATTCCGGATGTTGTTTCGGCAAATTTTCCACCAAATACTTGCATACCAAGCAGGGCAAATATCACAATGAAGAGGAAGAGCAATAATAAGAGGCTCGCAATGGCTCGCATAGAATTTATCAATGATGCGACTAAATTTCTCAGAGAGTACCAGTATTTGGTGACCTTAAATATGCGCAACAATCTAACGCAGCGCAGCACTGAGACACCAAGGGGCATCATTACCTTGGTGTTTGTGAGTATCATTTCCAAGATTGATGATATGACGACAAAGCAATCGAACCTGTTGAACAATGATACAAAATAACCTTGGAAACCGAGAGAATACATTTTGAGAAACATCTCCAAGGTGAATAAGGTAACGAATATTCTGTTGCAATTCTCCTGTAGATCATCCAACCATTCGGGTTGCATGTAGTGCTCGGAAACAAGTGTCAGTGTGTTGAGAAAGACCAGAACGATGACTGACCAGTATAATGTTTGAGATTTGCACCATTTTCTACATCTTCGCCTGACTCGCCTGTTTGTTCTTGCAAATTGTTTCTTGTAACGGGCCCATACAGATGCCAACCTGTTTAGTCTTGAATTGAGCTGCCGCTGATCACTTGCCCTAGATGGAGGGGACAGACTTGTGGAAATACCATCCTGGCAATTGATAGTAACATGCTGAGCCGCTGTGTCTGTTAGTCGCGAGCCGAGTAGGGTGTCCCCACGAAGTCGAGAGACTTTTGTAGAAGTCTGGAACAAGCGACTGAACATATTGTTCAAGTGGTGTAGGTCGCTCTTGGTTTCCTGTTGTTGCTGTTGAGCCTCTCCGCCCGCATAGCTGCCCTGAGCCGTGTCGAAAGATAAGGACGAAGAGGCCCCTTGGGAACACTGTGAAAGATGGCCACGAGATATTGGCGACACGGAAGTGGTGTCGTTGCGCAAGACTCTGCTCCGTGCGCTTTGATGGTGTTGGGACCCCAGGTATCCTGCCACTCCACCTCCGGCACCAGTTGCATAGTCGGGCTCGATATCTTCTGCGTGTGTTATCCAATCCAAATAGCCCCTTAGATCCTCTTCGATTTGTTTCTTCTCCCTGAGTTTGTGAAAATCGCCCCGAGCTTTCGCCTTCTCACGTTCCTTAGAGAATTCACCACTCAGGACACCGAGAACTAGGTTCATTACGAAAAATGACCCCAGAATCACAAGAGAGATAAAGTACATCCAGGGCCAAGAGTTTCCAATAGCGTCGTTGATGTTGTACATGACTGTGGTCCAACCCTCATTGGTAACACATTGGAAAACTGTCAACATCGATAGTCCGAAGTTGTCGAAATTCGTGATTCCATAATTGGGGCCCTCCCAACCACCACGACATTCCATATTCTGTCTCTCCTGGCATTTGAAACCATTAGGACCACACGGGTGGGCAGTCTCCATGATCTCGCCGGTGACCACATTGTAGCACGTCTGATGCATTTTCCCACTGAATAACTCAAGTCCAATGATGGCATAAATCACGATCACAAATATCACCAATAAGGCAATGTGCAAGAGCGGTAGCATTGCTTTCATGATGGAGTTCAAAACGATTTGAAGCGAGGGGACCCCACTGACTAGGCGCAATGGTCTTAGCACCCTGAAGGCACGAAATGCCTTCACATCGAAGTTTCCCTCCTTCTGGACTAGACTGAGAAGGGTTGAGAATATTCCGATGACCACAATGATAAAATCGAGAATGTTCCATGCTGACCTTAGATACGCTCCCTGATGGCAGACAAAACCGTAGGCAATTATCTTCATCACACATTCAACACTGAAGATGATCAAAAATATATACTCGATCAGTTCCAGCAGCGAGTTTGTCTGGTTTGAATCACCATTCGGGTACGGAGTGTAGAAGCCCAATACGAAGCAATTCAATATGATGGTCAACAATATCAACCAGTCGAATGGCTTCCAATCGACGATACTTATACATAGACGACGGATCGGATTCTGTAAGGTCAAATTGTAAAGCGAGATCGGAGGTTTGTCCATAGGTTTGGCTATTTTCCTTTGGGTTCGTTGCTTGTTGCGCTCGTTTGACGATTGGACGGCAGCTTGAATGATGGGCGAGGTTTTTGTGTCATTGTTCTTTGCGCCGCCGTTCTTATTTGCTTGATTAGTTTGACTAACGCTGTCAGCTTGAGACAGATCTCTTTCGTCAGCAGCTCCAATCGGTGGTCTTCGTCTGGCAGTTTGATCCATAATTGCACTTATAACTACAACAAATCCGGAAATTTAATCAAGAATATCTCACAGCAGTGACCTATGATGAGGGTGAGATTGAGGTCAGTCCGCCATTCATTTTCTTGCAGCTGCTTGAATCAACCTGACTTTCCCTTCGGGTGGTTATAAGTTTCAGAAACGATCGAAGAAAAGATTATAAATAAACTCGGTTACTACATATAGTCTGTGTTGAGCGTGTGACTCATAAACGATGCGAGGATGCCTGGACATGCTCTTCGGGGGCCCACTGCAAACCTGCAGGAAAAGAATGATGCTGGAAACGAGAGGCCCCACGAGCTTGAACGTATAAAAGCACAAAGGCAGGCATTTTGCTCCAGTGCAAGATGACGAGAGCTCGCCCAAATATCGTCTCTAGGACTATCCCATAATAGGGTCATGGCAAAGCAGTATTATGTATGAAGAAACTGTCGCAGACAGATCTCATACAAGTCTAGCTCACAGATGGCGCAACTTTGCAGCCCGAACCTAGATGGAGTCAAGGAGTCGTTTGATAGAACTGTTTGAATGCAAGATAGGAGCGCGTCTCTGGTTCGTTCAAACTTTTGGCATCGCTGGTTCGACTAAGGAGGCCGGCATGATAGGGTTGTGCCTAGAAGTTTGATCTAACATTTTGAGCTCTTCGACATGTTCCGATATCCTCCGCTTGCATTGTCAGATAGCCATCATGTTGACTAAATGACTGATTGTAGAGAGTCTGCAAGCCATGGGATTTTGCCATCGAGTCAACACTGGATCCGATCGCAGAAATCTCCCCAGTTGGCGTCTGATACGGATTGCGGGGTCACTCGGCCCCAACAACCGGCAGCCTAGCCGCAAAGTGTCGCAGTGTAGGAGGCGCATTCTTGCAAATACCCTCCGATGCACGAAACCCGCCCACATCAGAGCTGCCATACAGCAGCCGCCGCGCCGCCTTCTTCCCTCCATCCATCCATTCGATTGCAGGCTCTAAGCTCTGCCTTGTCTCTCTGATCAAGCAACAGGTGAGCTGATGGCAACAATACGCCTCGTAAGAGTGTTAGATTCTCGGAAACCTCGTCCATTGCACAACAACCATCCCTGCCACGCCCACTGATGCCCACCCATCCAGGCGCTCCAATGGCGCACAAAGGCTCACTATGGGCTCGTGCGGGACCCAAGTAATTAGCTCAGGCTCGCTATAGCTCTCAGACAGATTCCATACAATGCAGATCTTGGATCCTACTAGCTAGGCATCATGTATACTAATGCTCGTTCTAGTGCTAAAAGAGCTGTGAACTTGCTCTCAGACTTGCAAAAGGGCACAAATTAGGCATTACACTGGTGGACAGTGGACTGAGTAGCAAATTGGCTCCTACAATGACCACCGAGCGCGAGGTGTCTGGATGCCATTGAGGCTGTGTCGAGCGATTGTCTGTCAATTTATCGTGCTGTATCAAGTATTGGTGACAATATATGTCTGGTGTGTGAATTTCTCGTTGCTAGCTACACTAAAACTGGTCGAGGCTATGATGTGATATTAGCGCCAGTTAGCTCACTTGGCCGCGGATGTGGAAAAAGTTCATCTAGTGTGGCGGAGCAACCTTTTGTCATAGAGATATGCAACTTTGGCCACATATGCATTGTAACATGACTAATTGATTGCAGCATTAGTTGAATCTCTGTCTACTCGAGAGAGCGCACCAGATTGGCTGGAGTGAAAACAAAGGAGCCTACTTGAGGGCCAAGCGAGTGCAATGAGAACATTTGTCACAATGCACACATTATACATACACTATTGTGCATCATTTGCCGAATGTTGCTGACTCTGGCTGCACTGGTTTATCATCCAGGGGCCCCTTTAGCTAATTATATGTAACAATTTTGAAAGAATGCTTCTAGTTATGTGAGGTGAAGATGTTTGCGCATATTAGTCGTTCGACTGATGGACTATGGTGTCATGATTGTATTTTTTTCCAATCAGCTCGCTTTCGCGCACCAGGGGCCCCAAAGCATTTGAACATTTTGCTCTCTTGTGGATGCATTATTGACCACAGAGGCACATATTGGTATGCAACCAGTAGTGCTGCTATAGTGTCGTAAGTGTGCACAGTTTCATTGAGCTCACACGACTGGTTACCCCGGGGTGCGAGCGGACAAAATCTGAGCAGATTGTCAATAAAGGTCCCGAAATCGGAATGGCTCGCGACAATGTAAGATCAATTTGGGATACAAATACTCATATTTTAGGCCACTGAATTTTCTCTACAAGCTACAACAATGCACACGAAGACCGCTGAAAGCACGCACAGCCTGATTATGGCTTTGCTTGCTCCACCACAGGCCCCACTAGCTATTGAGGCCTCGCAGTCTGGGGCCCACAAGGGTCAAGATTGCAGCCTTTGCAAGACGGCACTCTTTAGCTTGCATATTGGTGGCTCAGTTGTCACAATTTGCAGTCTTTATCACATGTCAATTGTCCATTCTGGTACAATCTAGAAATATGACAAATATCTCTCCAATTTCACAATGGGACATGTTAGCAGGCTAATCTTTTGCGTGCAACAATCTAAACGTCTACAAAGTGCATAACAAATTGCAAAAGCACAATACGACCTCTACTTTCTGCATAATGGAGCTCAACTTTCCAACTTTGAGCCGCACTAGGGGCCGCGCAAAAGGCGTTATGATGTAGCCGACTGCATACTTGTATAGTGTACGTATTCAGCAAGATGTCGATATGATTATTTTTTGCCTAGCTCAATTGGTTGCGAAGATAATGATGCTTGATTATTAAGGTGTGAAAATCGTCTCAGAATTTGAAAAGTTGGCAGGCTGATCACGACCAGCCCGATGCGTGATTCGTGAATACGTTTATCATCCCTTCCCCTTCGAGGATGTCTGACAATTTGACTCGTTAGAGAAGCTCCGCATAAATCACAACG
>Ga0058701_10000215_pt1 | contig 47975 bp, 43 predicted proteins | sample AgamicOrMae_FD_97039 | JGI IMG/M metagenome (GOLD analysis project Ga0058701, IMG submission 97039) | Agave microbial communities from Guanajuato, Mexico - Or.Ma.e | ecosystem: Host-associated > Plants > Phyllosphere > Phylloplane/Leaf | place: Guanajuato, Mexico | collected 2012-06-04
CGAAAAATACGAAAAAATACGAAAAATACGAAATACGAAACTGAAACGAAACCGTTTCGTAGCGTTTTCGTAAAAATGCCTTCCCCCCTTTTTTACGAAAAAGCGTTTCGTTCAACCGCTCTAATCCTGCGTTGCAAGTTGTAAGCCAGCGTCGTACATTGTAATGCATGTTGAAAAGCGTCCTCTAAATTTTGTAATCCACAAACGGACCTCTTTATTTTGCTTCTAGAACAGTTTAATTTATCTTATTAGTCCGCCAATAAAGTTGCTTAGACGCTTATTTTAAAAGCCCTCTCGTCTAAAGAAGTTGTCTGAAATGGATCAAAATTGGAATGATAGAGACGATTTTTGGGACGAAGATGCCGATCATGAGGGTGATGACAATGATCTCGGTAACGACAACATCGACGCCAATAATGATGAAACATTCGACAATGCTGCCGAATGGAATGAAGATGAGCATGAAGACATGATCGCTCGAGACTCTATATTATCACACACCATTCACCGAAACGTCGCCAAGGACAACGCTGATATTGGTACCTGGCAAGATCCGGTCTTATCGCTGAAATCTCAGGAGACGTCACCCAAAGTTCTGGCTGTCGGTGAACTCGAAAAACAGCTACTCAGGACTAGTATAGGCCACCAAAACTTCCAGCAGCATCAAAACCAAAAAAGAGCTGCATGGAGTCCTTTCATTAGCAAAGATTTGTTTGGTTCGGGCCTGGCTGGCAATCTTAGAACGGTTAATACTAGATTGCCTCCGATGTCGAGTGAGCAAGAAACGATATTGTTGCGTTATCAACTACTTCAGAGGCACCAACAGCGACAGCAATCGGCTTTTCTCGAGACGCAACATCAGCAACAGCAACATCAGCACATGGTGCAGCAGACAAATAGATTACATGAGATGTTAGACTCAAGACCTAACGCATCAGATTCCCCTAAAAAGCCCCAATGTCTGACAGTAGAAGAACTGGAGAGACAGATGTTGGCGGGTAGATCCAATCAAGATATCGAACAACAGAATCAAAATCCAAGAAGATCCGCTTGGAGTCCTTTCGTAGGTAAGGATCAACAACTTCAGCTAGACCAACTCCAACAGCAGCAACTGCAGCAGCAACTACAGCAGCAACAACAGCAGCAACAACAACAGCAACAGCGACAGCAGCAGTTTCAAAATCAGCCCTTGCAGCAAGGAGAAAGAAGACCCAAATGTTTGACTGTTGAGGAGTTGGAAAGGCAAATGTTGGCCGACAGACCTAGTAAAATGGCAGAGAGAGCAAAGCCAATCAATTACAATCGTCGAGATAATCGTCGTGATCACAACAGGCGACCTCGAAGAGAGAGAACAATCATACCACCGCAAGTTCAACTACAGGTAATCGAGAAGACCAAGTCATCTCGTCCGCTAAGACAGCTCCAGCCAGACGAATTCATAGTGGACAGGATGCCCAACTCGGAGGGTTTGATACAATCTAAAAGTCATTCTATGATTGCGAGTGTCAAGTCTAGGCACGATGGTGTTTTGAACGAGCAAGAAAGGAGTTGGCTTACCAAGGTTCAGAAAAGAATACAAGCGGAGTGTGATGAAAATTTAGATCAGGATTATTATTATCTACTGTATTTTAATAGGACGTCCATGAGGGATGAGGCCGCAAACAAGCCATCCGGCCCCAGTGTTCTCGACAGAAGGTTTATTCCAAGGGAAAGGCTGTTGTACAATAATTCGGTGGTCTAGTTTGGGGAGCGGTCCAACCTTTATGATGGTGCCGGCGAAACTATAGTTCCGTTCGATATCCTGGTTTGATTATTGGTGAATTCTATATCTACTGATTGTGGGGTTCAAATAAAAAGGTTATCTGGAATTGTCCGACATATTTTTTCTACTGTGAATAAATCTTGCACCAAGATCGACGTTCATTACCATGGGTCTACGCTCTTGTGATCAACGCATATAAGAGTTGATAAGAATAGAGACGATGGCTAATAAGATGATCATCGCGGGGTCGACCTGTTTTCCGACTGCACCATTTTTTGGCGGTGGAGCCGGTGGAGCCGGTGCAGCTGTGCTATCGGCTAGCGGAACGAATGAGACGACGGACGGGCTATCATAGCCAGACGGGCCCGACACTACCAGAGTTTTGGCCCCAGGTGCCTCCCGCTCCTGCTTAACGTTTACTCCTGGGCGAGGAGACGGCTCAGCCGGCTCAGGCATTTTGACTGCCTCGATCTCGATCTCAGTTTCTGCCCTCTTGGGTGGAGCATCGTTATCGATCTCGTGACTCGATCGGATAGTTTCATTAACTCCTATAGGCAACAACTGCACGTGTCCCGTTCTTGCCGGAGGCGGCATGAATTGAGCTGCATGACTAAGATAGCCAACAACCACGGCAAATAGTATTGATTGTAAAAGGAGATGCTTGAAAGAAATCATGATGCACTTCTATGGATTCGAGATGTCTTAAGATTATAGCAAATATCTATACTAGTTTAAGAACCAACCGATTTACAAAAGTAGAATCCTATCGCCTGACTCAATGAAGAGAGGGACAGAGGAAAGGGACTCTTTTTTTCACCCGAAACCGTCTGTCTGATGGAAGCGGCCCCAGATTGGTAATTTTTTTCAACTTTTTTTGGGTTCCGCTCTAACGATTGATCGACGAAGTCGCTTGTTCGTAGGCACCCCCGCATTCCGGTTCGCAGCCAATTCGCCCGGCACGTTCATTCGTCACGAGCGCAGCCAGAATCAACACGTTTTCCACTGTTCTCCGCCTTGTTCTCTGGTTCTAACCAAAACAAAACTTTCTTTAACAGATTAAAAGCCAATGAAAGTAATTTTGTCAGATTTACTCATCTCATACCCTTTATTCTTCATATCATAGTGAGTTCAATTATGCTAGTTCATCGCTGGTTCTTTCGAGAATGCAGAAAGAGATCAACAAATATCTGAAGCTCATCAATAGCGAGAAGCTAAGGAAGAATTATCGACAATGTATCGAGCTGTACAATGTTGTCGGAGGACTCTACACAGAAGTTGGCTCCTATGATGAGGCTTTCCACTATCATGAGGAGGCTTACAAGCTATGCAAGACGATTGGGGATCGATCACTAACAGCTGTCACTTTCAGATATATGGGTGAGGCGAAGGCTGCTCTCGGTTACTTTTATCAAGCAATTGATTATATAAAACGTTATCTAGAGCTGGCAGAGAATCTAAACAATAGAGTCGAGATCCAGCGAGCATGGACAACTCTGGGTCGAGTTTATTTAATGCAGGCTCAAGAATCTCGTGATAAAAATCCACAAGTCGATGATAGAACGAAAGATATCGCCCGAGAGGCTGAGAAACGCTTCCAAACAGCCCTAACATTGGCCGAGTCGGTAAGAGACCAAGTAGATGACAAGGAATATGCTCAAATGGTTTCGGGACTACTTGTCAATTTAGGCCTGATTAAAGATCTATGCGGCTCATTCCAGGAAGCTGTAATCAAGTTCAATCGGGCAATCGAGACATGCAAATCGGCCCGTATCAAGGAAGATCTCTTTAGGACTCAGATAATATTAGCCTCGATCTATCGGCAGAGAAACGATATCAAAGGTGCAGTTAAACTAAGCGAGGAGGCTTTGCAGACCGCAAAATCTATCGGCAAGAAATTGTTGATATGTGATGCATTAATTGAGCGTGGTCTCACTAGACTATGTCAACGGGATTTCAAAAATGCAAAGCGAACATTTGCCCAAGCATATCTCGAAAAATCTCCGAATGAAGAAGATCACCTCAAGGCTATAAAACTGACGAAGCTATCTCATTTAATCCTTGAGAATTATCAAAGAATCTGCAAAAGCGAAACAGCCGGGGAACAAAGATTGAAATCATGTGATAAATTAGGTGATCTCTTCGTAGCTATTGGAAATTACAGGCTTGCCATAGAGTTCTATCGGCGAGCTTATTCCGATGCAAAAGTCTTGCAAAAGCCCAAACTCGAGCTGGCTAGGATACTTTTCAGCATAGCTGAAACTTATGCTGATGACGGTCAGTTCTATCAGGCTATGTTATGTTACGAAAAGGAGCTGAGTTTGAGAGATGGTAATCTCAAAGAACAATGTCAATCACTCATCAAAATTGCACATATGATCGAGTATTTGGACAAAGAGCCAGAGAAAGTATCTGAAGCCTATGAGAGAGCCTACGAGAAGGCCGGCAAGGATCCTAAATTAATGCATCAAGTTCTCAAATACTACGTGCCATACCTGAAACAGAAATCGTTCAATCCTAAGCGCTTCAAGGATTTGGAGGAAGTTCTATTGAATTTGAAATCCTACCCTGAGGTTGTCGACGAGATTGAGCGAGAGGATCATGAGGATGATCAAGTTGAAGCAGATCTCGAGGATGAGGTGACTAATATTGACGACATTATCACAGACGATGAGGATAATGATGAGGTTCTAATGTTGGGCCGTCGTAGAAACCATGGAGCGAACAAATTCAAGCAAAACGAAGTCGGTGACACCCCGCTCCATGAAGCTTCCATTAAGGGCGATCTCAAGCGTGTCAAATCATTGATATCTCAAGGTCATGAGATTAATCCTAGAGACCACGCCGGTTGGATTCCCCTGCACGAAGCTTGTAATCACGGCCACTATGAAATTGCTGAGTATCTCATAGAACATGGAGCTGATGTTAACAATAGAGGCCTGAAAGGTGTCTCACCCTTACACGATGCGGCCACAAACGGTCATTATGAGATCATGAGGCTGCTCATGAAAAATGGGGCCAACGTTATCGCATTGACTGATGGCGGAGAAACAGTTCTAGGTTGCTTGCGTGATTATAAAAAACGTAACTCTGGCTCTTTCTCGAATCGAGACGCTTGCGAGTACAAGCAAATGGAGGCCGAATTATTGAACATAATGGATAAATCTGGATTCAACCTGATGGGTGGGACCACTCAGAATTCAACTAGCACCACCAGAACTGAACGTGCATCAATATCGGGGACTAGTAGACCTCCGATTAGGCAAGAGTCAGGCTCGATATCCCGCAGCAAAGTGCCCCCAGAAACTAGTAGGGCTAGTTGGACAAAAGCTGATAGGTCCGGTGGAGATTCAAGGTATCAGGTTGATGCAGGCGAAGTGAGTGCACATGAAAATGATGAAGCATCAGTGAAAGATTATCGGGATGTAATTCAAACACTCAAGAGGAAGAGAAACTCCCACCGAGAGCCTAGTGGACCAGTTCACAAGAAATCTCAGCCAGCTGTGCTAGTTGGAGCCTCTGGTTCGATCAGTACAAAACAATGGTTAGCTCAAGACGATTTCGAGGAATTCGAATGTGCTGAGGAGGACGAACCTGAGGAAGTTGTTGTTTGTCGTCGTAAGCCAAGAAGTGAGAGAATCAATCGGATGTTAATCGATGAAGAAGACGATGATATTGTTGTGGTCGATGAGAAGGATGGAAAAGATCCAGATCGGAGCAGTAGATCGAGAGATTCACTGTTTTCAGCGCACCGACAACCCTTGAAGACTCCCTCTCCCATAGGCTCACCTCTTCCTGGTTTGGATGACTCTCTCCTCTTCAGTCAGACACCAGAAGAGCCAAACAAGAAGCAACAAGATCAAAATAGACCAACCTCTGCCTCGGACTCTCACCAACCATTAGATCCCGTGAAAAGTGCCCTGAATATACTTGAGAATCCTCTCAATGTTCACATCGGTGGTAGACTCCTGCTGGTCCCAATCAAAGACGAATGGACTACTATAAAGGAGCTCAAGTCATCCATCGTGGATCGATATAGTATAATGGAGAGAGCGAAACCAATTATCAGACTGTATCCAGCGAATAATCCATCATGCACACTGTTCGACCAGGATCTCTGCAAGGACGTGGTGAGGGAGCAAGATATTGAGGCGGAAATAGTTTCCTGGAATCTGGATCCAATCGAGAGCACTTATGTAAGGGAATGTTGTCGATTGAAGCTAAGTCCTTTGACGCATATTAAGATTGAATTGCGCGCCCTAGACGAGGAGCTGCGAAGTAACTTGAATGAGGCAAAGATCGATTGGTCTCATGTACGTCTTCCAACACTTCACATGGAAGCAATACTGAATGCTCTTTCTCACCGACAATTCAACTGTGCAAATTTTCAAGGTTCAACACAATTGATCGACAGTCCAATGGTTGCACAAGAATTATTTTTGAAAGCATGCATTCTGAGTTGGAAAAATTTGACTCGTTTGGATTTAAGTTGCACCGGCTTAATGCGGCACCAGTTTGAGATATTATGTGGCAAATGTGAGAGCATTGATGGTGGAGAGCTGCTTTCTAGGAGTCGCAGTCGAGGAGGAGGAAGAACTATAAATTCGTTGGAGGAAGGCGAGAGTGGTGGTGAGCTGCTTGGGCTGGCAGGAAATCGGCAGCCACAAAGAAGGCCACAGTTGCAGGCACAGACAGAGGAACAGACAGAGGCACAGGCACAGACACAAGCTGAGAGAGGAGGCAAAACTGCGGGAGCACAGGTTAAACTGCCTTCGCTGACGCTGCTTGACGTAAGTGCCAACTTGATTGCTTACAAAAGGGAGGAAGAATTCGTGGAACAATTGAAAAGGTTAGGCCAAGTAGTTTGTCCCAAGCTGAAGAGGTTGGACGCGAGTGGAAATCATTTACAATTTGTGAAAAACGCCGACATGACTTTGGAGCGGGGCCAAAGGCGTGGCAACTTGGTGTGCGACTCGAAAAGCGACGAACTCAGGCTCACTTTATGGCCAGATATAGAGATTGTTGTGGGCGACCAGTGGAGGCACACCGTTCACTTGGGGTCCGACGGGGATTAGTTAGTGTTCGCCTATTGGTTAGGGCAAATGGAAGATTGCACTTGGAACTTCATATCTCTGCCTCCATTCAGACAGTTTAGGCGAAGACAAGTGTGTTAAGTGGCGCCAGTGGGAAATACAGGCGGCCAATTGGGCGCCAGTGGAGGAGATGTTCTCCACTGCTGTCGGCCCTAAGCTTAGGCTGCGGAGAATAGGCAATTAAATGGAAGGCGACATTGTTGGGACAAGATGGAATGGTTTTTGGCAGATTGATAAGGATTGCGTAGGTGGTGCTGGTGCTGCTGCTGCTGGAGGTTGAATGCGCGCCCGAGAGAGTGTCTGTGGGGCTGAGTTTGTGTTGCAATTCGAGTTGCATCACAGAGAGTTCGCGTGAAGCAGCGGCCTGTTCGCTTGGAACTGGAGGGCCTTTGGGCAGAGGAAAAGGACGTGGTGCGGCACTGTTGGCAGAGAGTGGGGGCTTTGTGTTAATATGAAAGCATTGCGATGGACTGTCTATAGCAGAGGGCACAAATTGAAGAGCAGCCGCCGCTTGGTTGGCGTTGGCGAGCTTGCTCTTTTGGCCAGTGGTGGGCGCCAATCATCGCCCAAAGCGGAGGGGAAGATTTCGGCCAGCCAGTGCTTGCGGCCACTGCTTAGGTCCAATTGTGTTGGGCAGAGCTTGGCTGGCTGGCCGAGCAGAAGCAGCTCTTGGGCAGCCCAGAGGCGAGCTCGAGCGCGAGGAAGCAAACTGATGTGTCTCTCTCTCTCTCTCGCTCGCTTGCTGGGCGGCTCTCTCGCTTGTTGTGCAGGCCCTTCGGGTGAGACCATCTCCATTCTGGCTCGCCCTCCACGTCGGCGGCACAATTTGCGTGCAGCAAAAGCAACTATGCGGCCAGCCAGCCAGCCAGCCAGCCAGCAAGCAAGCAGCAGAGAGCGGCCAGCTAGAGACTGGCAGCAGAGGAGGACGACGACGTCCGAGTAAACAAACAAACATGAAAGCAAACAAACAAGTTCAAATTTGAGCGGGCGCGATCTGCTTCCTCCTTGCTTTTGGCGCGTCTGCCTCCAGCGGCCACTCTCTTTTGCGTCGTTTGTTGTGGGCCGTCGTTTGGAGGGAATGAATCTCGCAATGGCCGATTGCGTCTTGCCTCATTCATTTGGGCGGCGCTGCAAGTGGACGACTTGCACTGCATTGGGCTGCCACTGCATTGGGCTGCCAGTGGGCTAGATCCACTGGCGCACTGCTCCACTGCTGCCGATGCCAGTCTGCTTGGTGCGCCATTGCACACTGGCCAACACTGCCCAATGGTGTGGCCGCCCAGTTGCCCACTGCATCACTTGGCAAGCGCGCTGCTTGGCCGGCCCTCAAGCTGCCCAAGCAGCTCGAGCCTGATCCACTCGAGAGCCGCCTGGACACACAGAAGGCCAGTGATTCCATCACTCGGCGAGACTCGATTTCATTAGGGCCCAAGTGGACTGGCCAGCTGCGAGCTCCCAGTGGCCGCTCCCAGTCTGCAGCTGCGGCCGCGCCCCAACCAGCGTGCTCGATCATCAAACTCAGCCGCCTCACTGATACAGGAGGAGTCTTGGCGCGCCCTGTCAGCAGCTCAAATGGGGAACAAATTGGGCCCTATAGAGTGGCTGTGGGCCGGCTCACTTGGTCTCTGGGCTGGTGGTCTGAGTTGGCCAAATGGGCCAGTCTGCGGCCAAGTGTCAGCGGAGGAAGCACTTTGCGGCTGGCCAGTGGCCGAGTGGTGACCAGTGAGAGGCGAGTGATGGCTGACTGTTGGCGAGTGGTGAGCAGTTGGTGGCCTGGAGGCATGTCTGCGATGGAGACGCCAAGGGAGAGAGTGTGTGCGGCGCCGAAGAGAAAGAGCGGCCAATGAAAGAGCGGCCAATCAACGCGCGTCACGATTAATGAAAATCAATTGCGCCGAACAGTTGCTTGTGCGCGCCAGACCAGAGGGCGCGCACAGAGCCACAGTTCACTCGCCCTCAACTCGCACTCCATTTGTGCTGCCCAAAAGTGCCCAAAAGTGCACACTGGCCGCTCTATAGAAGCGGCAAGCTGCTTCTCGCTGTCTCTGGCCAAGCTCAATCGTCTTCAATTTCATCAATTTGGCCTCCATCATCGCGCGGCTGAAAAGTGCCCACGCGGACGACAAATCTCGCGCTGATGGCCACTGATGGCGAGCTGTCTTCATGCCTTGCCTCTCAGGCTCTGATCCATCCGTCCAGCAGCTGGTGTGTCTAGTTGGCTGCCTCCTGCGCGTGTGTCTGCCTGTGGACTCAGTGCGTGGACTGTGTGTGGACTGTGTGTGGACTCGACACTGTGTGGACTCCAGTGGGCCAACTGCACTCTGGCTTACTCCGCACACAGTCTCCAGTGCTCAGTGTTGTCGTGCAGTTGGCCCACTGGAGTTGAGCTGGCGGCTCGGCGCTTTGCCAGCGAGCGGCCACAGACAGAGAGCAGAGAGCAGAGAGTGTTGCCAGAGAGTGATGGCGCACCGGCAAAGTGGCGTGATGTGGCGCGTTGCCATCAAATTTGGCCCGCTTGTTGCCACTGGAGAGCTGGCGAGCTGCCGGTGGGCACTTTATAGGGCGCCCTCGAGCGCGGCACTATAAGGTTGCAGGGGCGGCTTGCTGGTCAGCTCGGCTAAGGAGCGGCGAGCGAGCGAGTGTGTGCAGTGTGTGGAGTTGGCACTGAGGAGAGTGTGCAGTGAGCGCAGTGAGCAGAGAGCAGAGTTCGCAGTGTATGTGCAGTGTATTCAGTGTGTGCAGTGTGCAGTATAAGCAGTATAAGCAGTATAAGCAGTACAGGCAGTGTGTAGGCAGTGCAGACAGTGTGCAGTGAGGGCGCCACAATTCGCCATTGGGCCCAGTTGTTCGCAGGCTGCTCGCCGAGTGGCCTGCGAACTGGCGCTCAGTCTTCTTCCATATTTCTCGCCCATGTTACTTTTTGCCCTCAGCGTCACTCTCCAGCCTCTCGAGAAGACCAGCCAACTACTCGCTGGCTGCTTGGCAGCTTCTTTCTCAGTGAGCCAAGCAGCTTCCCAGTGAGCCAGCCAGTCAGCCGGCAACTTGGGCGGCTGAGGAGCTTGGGCGAGCTGGCCGCGCTTCTCGCCCAAAAGCCACTTGAGAGCGTCGCCTCGAGAACGGCGCCACCTTGTCTGCGTGGCCAAACGAGACGAGAAGTGCGCGTCTCGCCGGGGCCAATCGGCCCAAAAGCGCACTTCTGGCGCCCACAAACAATTGATCGCAAGAGCCCCGAGCACAAGCCCCTCTCTTTCTCCTTCTCTTCCGGCCTTTTCCCCCCGAGCGGCAGACCATCTCTCGCACTCTCGCACGCTCACACCCAAACGCCCAGACACACAGACACACACAGAGACCCATGAAGAGCCGGCCCACTTCCGGCCGACAGAGCGAAAAGGGCGGAAAAGAGGCGGAAGAATATTTTAGCCGCGTGTGTGTGCGCCCTAGACTGTGTGCGGCCCTAGACTGTGGCGCCCTGTGGACTGTGTGTGATGACTCAATAAAAGTTACGACACGCGACAAACAGGCCGCCACCTCGCCCGACACGCCTCTTTCCCTCCGTTTCCCTTCCAATTTGAGCTCTTTGGGATGCTTTGGGTGCGCAATTTGGGCCAGCCGCACAGTTTCCAGCTGCACAAGTTGGCGGCCAAATTGGAATCAGAGACAGTCTTCGGGGGGCTCCTTTGGGGTCCAGTGGGCACTCTGTGGGTGCAAAATGGGCGCCCCAAGCTCACCCTTTGCCTTTGGGCGTTTGGCGGGCGGGCGAAACAAAGTGGACCTGGTGGCCAATTGTTTTGAGTGCGTCTGGCAAAAGGCCGCAATATGGCGACTAAAGCAGAGCTCTGGGAGGCCAAAGACTGAGGCCAAGGAGAAGGCACAAGCAGAAGCAGAGGCAGAAGAGAAGCGCCGACTGTTCACTCTTGCGTAAAGTGTTCTCGCCAATCGACAGTCGCCAGTCGCCGTCCACAGTGGTTCGCCGCTCGGCTTCTCTGGCCTTTTGTTTTTCATAAACACACAGACACACACACACGTGCGCCTCCTAGTCTGCCGCTTTGCTCGCCACTCTGCAAGCATGGGAACAACTCTGGCCACAACAACGCTCCAAATGCGCCCCAAATGAGCGGCCGCCCAACATTGACACTTTCCACCCGCCCACTTCCGTCCAGGTTCGGCCCTTCCGGTGTGCTGAGCTGCAAACTGCGAGCTGCGATCTGTGAGCTGTTGGCGCAACAAAGTGTCTATCTGCGACTGTCTGCAACTATCTGCGGCCACTCTCTCTCTCTCTCTCTCTGCCTTCAAAGCCGAACAGACGCACAGACACACCTGAGGCGCGGCTGTGAATTGGCGGCACGCAAAAAGGAACGCGCTGCTTCATCAGTATTCAGGGCCAAGGGTGGCCCAGTTTGCGCGCTCGAGCGAGACCTTAGGAGCGGCAGTGGCGGCGGAAGAGGCGCCGCAGAGGAGCTTTGGTGGCGCCGATCGAGCTGAGACGAGCCGACAAGAAGGAGCGATGAGCCACAAGCCGCGATGATCAATGCGACCAATGTGGCACATTCATCTTGCTTACCGGCCGAATCCTTTGCTCTGTCGCCCGTCCTTTCCAGTAGCCCTTAGCTCAGGTCTTGCTCAGAAAAGAGTCTTCTCTTTTTTCTGCTTGTTTTGACACAATTTATCAGCGCCAAATGCGGGCAGAAAGTGGCCCATTTGTTGTGTTTGGTTTGCCGCAAATGGGCCGAGCTTCAGCGAAAAGGTTCAGTGAAAAAGTTCGCTGGCTGAAGTTGGACGAAAAAGAGCGAACTTTTTCGTAAAGTAAAGTGAAGTGAAAGCAGCACCGAACGAACGAACGAACGATCGATCGACGAAAAAGAGTGGGCCCACTAATCCTTGCCGGCCGCGCAGAGAGAAGGTGCACTGAGCTGCATTGGGCTCTGCATTTTGTTCTTGCGCGTGGGATTGAGCTGCAACGAACTGCGGCTAGCAACTGTGTGCGGCGGACTGAGTGCGGCGAACGAATTTCGCAATTGATATAGTTTCTGCTGTTTGGCCTCCACTTTGCTCCTTTTGGAGGAGACCCATTTGAGTGCTCCTCCACGTTGGCCAATGGCAGCAAATTATCTGCCCAGCTGAGCCGCGTGGCCAATCTGGCTCAGAGCCAAACAGCAGTTGAAGAAAGCAGTTAGAGGCTGCAGAGAAGAGAAGAGGCCGCACGAAAGAGGCGAATCCATTTCCACGCGCTCCAGTTGCGCCTGTGCACTGTGTTTTTTCCTCAAAAACACCACACCAGCTAATCCCCCGCGCCCACAGGCCAAAGATCGTCCGTCGCCGAACTGAGTTAAGGAGGCCAAATTGGGCCCAAAAGTTGCGCGAGAAAGTGAACAGCGCGCGCGGGAGCTTAATTCAATTATCCTTTGCGGTTCGCCGTCCCATTTGGGTCTCTCTCTCTCTGTGTCTGTGCTCAGTCGCAAGCCAGCGAGTTCTCGGCGCTCCTTAGCTGCGGCCGCACACACGCACCAAGCGGCCCTCTTGCGCAACAGACCTTTGCAGACTGTCCTCACTTTCCTCGAGCAGAGAGGCCCACTGAGCCGGCTGCGTGCGGCTGCAAACCTGCCGTGTCATCACCTAAGCGACCGCAACAAGAGTCGCAAAAAGCGACTGACAACAATTTGCAAGTCAACAATAATGATGATAACAATTGGCGTTCGTTTTAATTTCTCTCTCTCTCTCTTTCTCTGTGTTTGTCTGTCGTCACTGATCGGCGGCCGATGAGTGAGAGTGTGCGCAAGCGTGCGCTTGAGTGAAGGCCGCAGCTCAGCCACAGACAGACAGTGGCACGCAACCTTTGCATTTGCCTCTCTTCTGTGCACCAAATGCAAAAGGCGGCCCAGAAACAGAGACAACTTGTCGCTCTCCAAAGGCCGCTCCTAGTCCCCCGCTGCCTCACACACACAAAGGCCGCCGATCAGTCGCCGAAAACTCGAGTGATCAGCCAATCGGAAACATATTAGCCCGAACTTTCATCTTAATTTCTCTCCCTCCTTCTCTTTTCCCTTTGCGCCAACTGAGCGCTGGGCAAACTGCGCGCGTGTCTCTGCCTGTGAGAACATCAACTGCAACTGCAACTGCAACTGCAACAACTCAACAACAACAACAACAAGGCAAACAGTTGCAGGCCAACTCACAGCTCACAGCTCACAACTCACAACTCAATTGGCCCAAATGGATGAATATTTCTCCTCCAAACAGTTCAGAGCGGCAACACTGAGCCCAAACGACGCTCTTCGGCCTCAGCCAAAAGGCGCCCGCGTGAGATTCAATTATACACTCCAGTCGGCCGCAATTGGGCCTCAATTTGGCTTCAATTTGGCTTCAATTTGGCCACAAAAAAGGCACGCAAATTGCGCAAGACTCGCCCTCTGCTCCTTTCAGCTTTCAGCTTTCAGCTTTCGGCTTTTCGCTTTCCGCTTTTCGCTCTCAACCTTCAGCTCTGGGCCCTTAGCTTTGGGCCGCCCCCAAGCTGCAGACTGTTCTGCGGCGGACGAGCACACCTTCGCCCAATGACTTCCGGCGCGTGTGCGCCTCTTTGGCCAACGCTCGAGTTGCGGGCCCACTTTGGCCAGCTGAGAGCTGAGAGCTGAGAGCTGGGAGCGCGTTGGGTGGCGGCCGGCGGACTGTGTGTGGCCGCACGCGCCGCACACAGTCCGCCACACTGCACTGGGACACATCCGGCGCTTGGGCGGCTCGTGTGACGCAAGTGGGCGCGCCGCCGCACAGCAGAGGGCCCGCAAATGTATTGCTCGTCCATAGCTCGTCCATAGCTCGTCCATTGCTTGTCCATTGGCGATGAAAAGGGCCCCACTTTGGCGGCAATATTTTGACAAGTGGGCGCGCCCCCACAGGCAGAGAGAGACGCCACGAGGAGAGCAGAGCAGAGGAAGAGCAGAAGCAAAGAGGCAGCCCGCATGAGATGGCCCGCGGCGCTCCGATTGGCCAATTTTGCATTCATCGCAGTTCTAAGTGGGCCCAAGTGGGCGCAGTGCACCGAGCACAGTCTCTAGTGCACCAAGCACAGTCTGTCCTGCACTAAGCACAGTCTGTAGTGCACTAAGCAGCACCAAGCAGCAGCGAGCGAACTTTTCTTCTTTCTTCGTCCATCCTTAGTGCGCGTCCAATGGCCTCACATTGGCAGCCGACGACTGTGTTCACTGCGCTCACTGTGCTTAGTGCACTGCCTGCCTGTCCACTGCGCAGCCTGAATGCACCATTCACTGCGCACATTAATGGCCAGTTTGTTTGCGCGCCACTCCACCGGCCGCCCACTTCCTGCCGCCCTCCTCGAGCCTCCGTCTGTCTGTCTGTCTGTCTGCCTGTCTGTCTGTGCGTCTGTCTGTCTGTGCGTCTGTCTGTCTGTGCGTCTGTCTGTCTGTCTGTGCGTTTGCCAGCGGCCAGCCAGGCCGAAGCTTAGCTGCGGGGCCCATGATCTGGCCACTGGGCCGCAGTCAATTAAACGGCCGCCGGAGACTGAGCGGCGCCAAAGCGGCAGACTGTTTGCGGCCCAACAACAACCGACTCAGTCAAACTGCCCCTTAGACTGTGTGTCGAACTGGCGCGCGCGAACAAACAAACCGCCAGATCCAGAGAGGCGCCCACTTGCGCCCCACGCGGCTCAAAACTCGCACCTGTTTGTCCATTCGTCCAATCAAGGTGACGCTCGAGAAAGGCCGAGCGGCGAACTGCAGAACGAGGGCGGCAAGCTCAAAGGACAACCATCGTCGACCATTGTCTTGGGCTTTCTGGGCTTTCTGAGCGGCGGCAGACTGTCTGTGGTGGAATTGTGAGCAAAAGTGAGGCTTGTCTGTGCAGTGAAAGCGCCGCTCACAAGCCCAAATGGAGACGCCCAATCGAGAAGGAAAACGAGGGACACTTGGCGGCCAGTTTGCGAGATGGAGAAATCTTGCAGCGACACTAATAATCAAATCGCACCTACTCGCCGATTCAATTCGCCCATTTAAAGTGTGTGAGAAAGAGTGCCATTATTTGTGGCCACTTCTCGCCTCTCTTTGCTCTTTGGTCTTTGCTCTCTCTCTCTCTCTCTCTGCAGCTCGGCCGCCTCAAAGGAGCGCACTCTTCTCAGAGGGCAACTTGCGAGCCTCCAATGTGCACGTCTCAGCTGCTTTGTGCGCCTCCTTGTCTGTGCCGCTCAGTGCAGGCCAAGAGCTGCAACAGTGGACCCTTAGCTGCGGCTCCTTAGCCGCCCAATGAGCAGCCCAAAGGTGGCCAAAGGCGCCCGTTTGGGTCCAATTCTAATTCCAAACCAAACTCGCCTCCAAATGCCCAATTGGAGAGCGAACCACCCAAAGCCAAGGCTCATTTCGGAGCCCAATCCCAAAGTGCAAAGCCCAAAGAGGAAGCAGAGAAAGAGGAAGACGAACGGTTTGCGAAGTGGCGAGGAATCAGCACAATTTGCTGCTCAGGGGCGGCCCTTTTGCCTTGGGCCAGGCGGCCAATCTGGTTCGGCGCGCGCTCCTTGTCCTTGTTGCTGGGCGGCCGAGTTGCTTCCGCTGGACAGTGGCCAGCATAAAGCAGCGAGCATGAAGCATCAAGCATCAAGCAGCAGAGACGAGCGGCAGACTGAGTGGCGCGCAGGTAGTCCAAAGCGGAGGAGGCGCAAAGGGCACCAGCAGGACCAGAGGCGAGCAGTAGTAATAAGTAAACAAGTTGCTCTCCTGCCCGGGCCTGCACTATGCACTACTATGCACTGTGAACACTGCACACTGTAGACTGCGAATAGTGCACTGTGAGCTCTGTATTGTGAACACTGCAGACTGCACTCTGCACTCTGCACTCTGCACTGTGCGCATCGAACACTGTCTGCGGCCAGAGAACTGCGGCCGACTCTTAGGGCCTGTGCGCTGCATACACTTTCTGCATACACTTTCTACATGCAGTTTCTACATACAGTTTCTACATACAGTTTCTACATACTGTTCTGCGCACAGTGCGGCCCCATCCAAAGGTGCACCATGCAAAACGGGCCCCGACGACAACATGTTGCTGGCCGCCCGCAACTCGCATGCCCAAATCGCCACTTATTGGCCAGCGCCGATCTGCAGCGAGCCCGCGCGTCGTTCCTGGTCGGGCCCGCCGACCAGGAAGGAGAAGGGCTGCCCTCTGGCCAGGTATGCGCAGGCGACACTTTGGGGCCCTGTGCATGTCCGGGCGGCTGCTGCTTGGCTGTGCTAGTCCGCTGCTAGTCCGCTGCTAGTCGTCGGCTGGTCGGCGGCCACTCTCTGCTGGCTGCACACGAGCGGCTGAGGAATGTGTCGCGTTGCTTTGCCGACAGAAGCCCGTTAATTGTCCTACATTGGAGGAGGAAGCAGAGGACGCGCGCGCGCTCGGGCCCAGAGCAGCGAGCGCGTCCCTTGCAGGCCCGTTCGTCTGTTGTAATGACCGGCGTCAGAATGTCTGCCGGGCCCGGTAAACAAACTCGCAAATCAGGAGGGGCCAAAGGGAAGCCTTTGGACTAGCTGCAAGCCGCCCGTTTCGCCGTTCGCGCCACTCCAGCCGTGCAGCTTTGGATCGGAATTTCGCCCCCGCTTTTCCGTCTGGAGCTGGACGCTGCTTCGAGCAGGTTCCTGCTGCTCTGCGGCGGACTCTCCTCAACTCTCCACAAGGCTCGGCTCGCCTGTGACGAGGAGGAGCGCCTCTTCTTCACAATTCTCGCTCTCGGCTGGCACACACACACAGACAGACAGACAGACAGACGGACGGACGAACAAAAAGGACGCTCAGACTTGGCCAAAAAGGTTACAGGAAAAGGGCGCCACACTGTCTCGGGCGCGCCGGTGCACTAGTGTGTGTTTATCTTAATCTCTTGGCCGCGGCCACTTTTTATTTTATTCAACTCCGCAGTCTCTCTCTCTCTCTCTCTTTTGCACTCGCAGTCTCGGCCCGCCACGCCCACTCGCAGCCGCGCGGGCCGAGCCGCCGGCGAACGCGCGCGCACATTCGGCCCCACGCTTATAGTGCGGCGCGCGCGCACGCAACCCGCTCTGCCCGCGCCACGCCCCCCTGCTTTGCGAGCGGGCGCGTTTCGGCGCACGTGAACACGTTCGAGCTTGGGGCTCCTCTCGCGCTCAGTGAGTCACTGTGAGCCCCTGTGAGCCTATAATGTTACATGAGCGGCGTGGGAATGGACGAGTAGTAGTAGTGGTAGTTGTCTGCTACGAAGGCGTGGTGGTGGTTGGCCAGATACTGGCTCTGCTGTTGCTGGTAGTAGGCGGCCTGCTGCTGCTGCTGCTGCTGTTGCTGGTCCGCATTGGCCGGGCTGTTGCTGTTCGCCGCCGCCGAACTTCCGGCCGAGCTCGCCTGCTGCTGCTGCTGCTGCTGGGGCGGCGTGGGCGTCTGCTGCTGCGGCTGGCCCACCGCCGGCGACTGTTCTCCGCTGGTGGTGGGCGTGGCTGGCTCTGGGCCGCCGCTCGCATTGGCCAGCTTCCGGTCGAGCTCGAGGGCCGCGCGATGTGTGGGCGAGCTGGCCGCCAGTTGCGTGTCCAGCTTGACGGGTGAGGAAGCTTCATTGTGTTGCTGCTGCTGTTGTTGTTGTTGCTGCTGTTGTTGTTGTTGTTGGAGTTGGAGGTGGGCCTGGACTGCGGCGACCACAGCCTGCGGGTGAGGGTGCTGGTGGTGGTGCGTGTGGGCGGCCGCGTTTGAAATGGGGCCCGTTTGGTGCGGCTGAGCGTGGCTTAGGGCTGGCGCGTGGTGCTGGTGCACGCCCGGGTGGTGGTGCAGGGCGAGCTGCGGGTGCTGGTGCGCGACTGCCGCGGCGACTGCGTGCGCGTGCTGCGGATGGTGCACGGCCGCGTGGTGCACGCCGGCCTGGTGCGCACCCAGGTGGCTGGCGGCTGCGGCGGCCGCCTGCAAGTGTTGCTGGTGCTGGTGCTGGTGCTGCTGCTGCTGATGGTGGTGGTGGTGGTGGTGCAGGTGGTGCTGTTGCTGCTGCTGGTGCAGCTGGTGCGCGTGGTGCTGCTGGGCGTGCGAGTGCGAGTGGGAGTTTAGGTGCGAATTTGGGTGCGAGTGCGCGTGCGTCTGCCCGTGACTGTGGCTAAGGTGTTGCTGGTGCTGCGCGGCCGCCGCCTGCACCTGCTGGTGCTCGAGCTGCCCTTGGTGCTGGTGCAGGTGGTGCGCCTGGTGCTGCGCTTGGCTTGGGTGCTGGTGTGTCTGCTGCTGCTGCTGTTGCTGCTGGTGGTGCTGCTGGGCTGCGGCCAGGTGGGCAGCTGCGGCCGCCGCCGCCGCCGAGCTCGCGTGCTGCCCTTGGTGCTGGTGGGCGCCCATCATCTGGTGGTGGTGCTGGTGGTGCTGCTGGTGGTGGTGGTCGAGCTGCGCGTGTCCTAAGGGCAGCGAGTGGCCGCCCAGCTGCGTCTGGTGCACGGCGGCCTGTTGCTGGTGCATGGGGCCGGCCGCGTGTCTGCCCAGTGCGCTGCCCAGCTTGTTGTGCGCGCCCCCCAAACTGTGCCCGTGCTGCTGCTGCCCGTGCACCGTCTGCTGGTGCATCTGCTGCTGCGACTGTTGTGACTGCTGCACCTGATGCGCCGCCGCCTGATGAAGAACCCCAGTCGTGCCTCCTCCACTCCCGAGGACTTGCTCAAGCGCGGTGGGCGTGGCTGCGCTCGACGAGGGCGTGGTGGCGGCCGAGGAGGAACTGTGCTGGCTGCTGCCCAGAGGAGCTTGCTGCGAGACTGCCGAGGCTGCGGCGGCGGCGGCGGCAGCAGCAGCAGCGGCGGCAGCCAGTTGCTGCTGAATGGAGGCCTGGCTCACCTGCGTCTTTTGGCTGCACTTGAAGCGTTTCTGGCGGCGCAAGTAGCAACCATTCTCGAACATGCCCCCAGAGTCTGGGTGCAGAGTCCAGAAGCTGCCCTTTCCGGGCTTGTCGGGCGTTCGCGGCACCTTGACGAAACAGTCGTTGAAGGAGAGCGAGTGTCTGATTGAGTTCTGCCAGCGTTGTTGGTTGTCTCTGTAGTAGGGGAACTCGGTCATGATGAATTGGTAGATGTCGTTCAGCGTGAGACACTTCGACTGGCTCTTGTTGATGGCCATGTAGATGAGACTGATGTAAGAGTAGGGCGGCTTGCTGTGCTGCTGCTGCTGCTGCTGGCCACTGCTCGCCGTCTGACTCGCCACAGTCGAGCCTCCGCAGCCACTCTGCTGGCCTCCACCTCCACCTCCATCACCTGGACTCTGGTGGTTCGACTGAGCTTGCGACTGTGTTTGGGACTGTGTTTGGGCCTGAGACTGCGACTGGTGCAGGTTGTGCTGCTGCTGCTGAGCTTGGACTTGTGCTTGCGTCGTCTGGTTGTGATTGTGATTCTGGTTGTGATTAAGACTATGGTTGAGACTATGATTGAGACTGTGACTGTGATTGAGACTGTTACTGTTACTGTTACTGTGACTGTGATTGTGGTGCTGGTTGTGGCTGGTAGCTAGCTGGTGTTGCTGGTAGCTATACATGCTGCTCGCTGTTTACTTTGTCACTTGTTTGTGTTTAAAAGGGCCGCTTTGTTTGTTGTCCAATCGCCAAGATCAACTGAACTTGGGCCAATCCGCTCGCCTGATTCTTTCTGTCCACTTTCTCTCTCTCTTTCTCTTTCCACTTTCAATCCTCGTCGCCCCTTCCTCTATTTTCTTTCTCCTCTTCAGCCGCTCGTCTCCACTGGTTCCCCTTGGCTTGTTGTCCTTCTTGTGTTGTTGTTGCCGTTGTTGTTATTTTCCTCTCTTGTTGTCCTTCTTGCTTGTTTGCGTCTGGCCGCCAGTGCGCGTTATATCTTAGCCGCGCGATTCCAGCTCAGCGCCAATCGAATATGCACCATTTGCCGGCTCACTCTGAGGTGCGCCGCTCGTCCTTCTCTCTGTTCTAACCAATACCAATGCTCTGCCCAATGCTCTCCAGCCGCACGGACCAACCGCCGCCCTCGACCTGCCTTGTGAGTGTCGCACACACACAGTCCCTCCTTTGCTCTGGCACGCAGAGCAGCGGCACACCACTCGCGCATGCGCACTCGCCCATCAGTGGCCTGTCGCATCAGTGGCCAGGCCGAGCATCTGCAGCACTCTCTGCGCGTGCGCCCTCGTCCTAGCCCGCCGCTTTTCCCCCCGAGCGGCGAACTGCAGTCTGCGCGCAACACACAGACGCGTCCCCCGCGCGCTCCTGCCAGTCAGCACCAGTCTCTCGCTTGCAACAGTGCAGTGCAGTGCAGTTCACTGCAGTTCAGCGCCAGCCTAGTGCTGCCACCATGCAGCGCACTCGCACACGTGCCCTTAGCTTGCCCTCTGCAACAGTCTAGACCGTCGTCCACGCGCGCCACCACAACAACGCCAATCGAGCTCTCAGCCAAACACGCAGACCAAAAGACCAATTAACAACAACCATCAACAGTCTCTCCCAAGCGACCGCCGACTGCCGACTGGCAACTGGCGCTCGTCTCAGCCTCTCTCTCTCTCTGGCCGTCTGGCGCCCTCTCGTTCTCTCGCTTCGTCGCTCTGTCGTTGGCCACCTAATCTTGATAAGCGAAGAGCCGTCCGACGTGGCTCTTCGATCGGTCGGCACGCGCCGCACACTGCCATTAGCATCAAATTGGCGTCAATTGGACGCAGTATCCACACGAACCAATTCGGCGCTCGATCATCCCAAATGCTCGGCCAAACTGCGCCGGCAAACCACTGCAAAACGATAACTCGGAAACGGGATTAGCGCCTATTCTTATTGGCGCCTGAGACTGTCTAGGGACAGACACTCTTTGGGGGGCTTGATTTAAGGTGATTTAAGGTGAAAAAGTGTAAAAGTTGGCCCATTTTGATGAGCCGGACGAGGATCATCAACTGCTCTCAACTGCTGCTGACCTCTGGCAGTTTGTCGCGCGCCAAACTGCCTCTTCTCTTCTCTCTTCTGATCCACTTTCACCGGCGCGCCAATTTGCGATTAGCAAACAAAAGAGAACACCACTTTCCTCCAAACCAGCACCCAAGGCCAATCCATGAGAGCCACTGGCCCAAGACGGAAGTGAAATTTGACTCTCCGGCGTGGAAAAGCATCAACGAACGGCTCATCATCACCATTTGCTCCACTTCCTTCCGACTGGTTACTTTTCAGCTCAGCTCAGCTCGCTCTCAGCCAAACGGTTTTCTCTCAGCCCCCGACTGTGCCCTTGCGCCTCCTCGCCGCTCAACAGGCAAAGGAAACGTAGCGGACCTCTTGGAGCTGCTTGTTGACGCTGGAAAAACAACAAGTAGTTTAATGGTCGCACAACATCCGGCTGACTGTCTGTCTCACTTGGCGCGAGTCTGCCACTGTGCGTTTGTCAATTTAATGGACCAGCAGCAGAAAGGCGACGGCTTAGCTGTGGGCCGTCGTCTCTGCGCTAGTCCCTCTCGCTGCTTTCCCCCTCCTGCAGATTGCCCCTCGCAGCTGAGGAGCGTTCGCTGAACTCTTTGCTCCAACTAACTCGCTGCAACTGGCTCTGCTTGTCTCTGTCTGCCTTTGCCTGTCTCTGCCCTGCTGGCTCCTACAAACTGCAGCGAACTTTGGCAACGAACAATTCGGCCAAATTCTTGCACAATCAATCAACGCACGCAGCGAATCTCTGTGATGCGACCAGCGCCAAAGTTCGCCCGCAGTTCGCCTATTTGGTCGCGCGCAATTGAGCGCCGCGCTCAAGGTTCGCTCCGATCGAGTTGCCTAATCCGCTTTATGTGTTCGCGCGCTCGCAAACACAACCGCTGCTGCTGCTCCTTGGCTCGCGCGTCCTTCAGGACTGAGGCTGAGCCGCCGGCTGAGGGCCCGCACGTTTGGGGCACACGTTACGCGCCCCACGGCGAACAAAATGCACCGGCCGCTCTCAGTCCTCGTCCTAGTCCTCGTCCTCGCCCTCGGCCCACTTTGGGCCCATCTTTCGCCCCCTTTTCGGTTCGCGCCCACAAAAGCAGCTCCCAGCGAATCGTCCCACATTCGCCGGCCCAGCTGAAAACATGCGGGCCTCGCATCAGCCCCGCAACACAGCGAACACTCGCTCTGTCCCACACCCAACCACCACCACCGGGCGCAATCTGGCCTTGCCCCTAAGCTCTGGGGCAGCCTTTTTGGATAGCCGCGAGCTGCTCCATCGCGCCGAAACAGCCCAGCAGCAGTGTGCTCCAGTGTGCCATCGCACCCCAACATTGGCACATTGCTGCACCGGCAACACACGAGCTGCTCCACACGGAACACACCTACCACATGGAACACTTTTGCTGGCCCTAAGAGGGCGCAAAGTTTGCCTAAAGTTTGCGCTAATGCGATTAAAGTGAAACGTGCACCGTCGCCTTTTGGGGAGAATGTCTCTTGTGCGATGTGCCAGTTTGGGGCATTTTTCCATCTCTTTCCAACCAATTCAACCGATTTGGACACTCCCAATCCAGTGCCACAATGGGCCACACACACACGCAATACTTGCCGATACTTTGCCCAACCAAAAGTGCTGCTGCTGTTTGCTCGAGCTCATCCAATTGAGATTCATCATCGTCCTGTTTGTTTGTCATCATTTTGCTGCTGCCTCTGCCACCAAGAAGGAAAGTCTCTAGTTTGCGCGCGTGGGCGTGCCAGTGGCCAGCCTGGCAGCCAACTGACAGCCAGCCAGCCGCAGACTAGCCTGTCTGTCAGTTGCCGGCCGTCTGACCATTGCACAGGTCGGCCCCCACAGTTCACCGATCGGCCGTTTGACGCCTCCTAAGCTGCCCAGTTGGCTGGCCGCAAGTCCGTCCGTCTGTCTGACTGACTGTCTGTGGGCGGCCAATGGTCAGTGTGCGGCCTCTAAAGCTTACCTTTGGGGCACCTGGCAACTGAGATCTGGGCCACGAGCTGTCCCAATGATCTCAGTGAGCCGGCCGGGTGGGAGTGTGTGTGGCGTGTTTGTGGCCACGATTAAAAGATGAGCAGTCAAACGTCAAGGAGGAATCAGAAAAGAGTCAGATGTCACTCATCGCATCAAGTCGAGCTTATTTTGTATCTGTTTCTCTAATTTGCTCGCCTCACTGCCTGTCCTAAGGGCAGAGAGCGCGAGAAGAGCGGCCGAAAGTGCGAAAAAGTGGCCCAGTTTGGGGCCGCAGTCAGTCTGTGGCAGCTGGACGCGCCCTCAACTTGGCCGCAGACTGTCCTCGACTGGCCAAGAAGGAGGAGCAGCCGCGCGGGCGCCAACAATTGTCTGCGGCGCTCGCCTTTGAGTGCGCACCTCTGGGGCCACTGACTGGCGGCAGAAACAATGCTGAGGCCCCAAGCTGAGGTATTTGGGCCCCGGATCGAATTCCAGTCCCCGAGGCTTGTCTGTGGGCTCCTCTGCGGCCTGTTGCTCGCGGTTTCAGGAAAGCGAGCCGGCAGAAGGCAGAAGGAAAGGTGCCCCTCGGCCGCCCGGGACCAGGTTGGCTCCGGCGCTTCGTGGCGGCAAATTGAGTGCCGTCTAGGTGGGGCTAAATGCTAAATGGGCCGCCTGGTTGCCCCTTAGGGCTCCTAAGGGCCAGCTCGGGCGCGCACAAATGGGCCTGCCGCAGTGAAGTCGCGCCCACATGCACACTGCGCTCCATTTGGGCTGCTTTTGCGCTGCGCCAGTTCGGCGGCCGCTTGTTTGTGCGCTGAACGCCAGTGCACAAACGAATGAGAGAATGAGCGCCACTGCACAAGAGGCAGCTTGGCCCAGTGTGCAGTGAGCGCGCCTTTATAGTGCGCAGGGACGAGCTGCGCTCAACTGTTCTGCGCTCAAGTCTGTTCTATTTGGCCGCCGCTGTGCCGGCGAACTTTCAGCAGTTCGCCAGGCTCGTCCTGCGCGCACTGCCAGTTCTGTGCGCGCGAAAGGCGCACATTTGTTGTGCACAGCGCGCAGAAAGCAGCAACAAGCCGCACACAGTCCACAGTGCACACAGAAGGCGCCTCTCCGGCGGCCCAAGACGCGCCCGAAGAGAGCAAAGCAGCGGCCAGTGCCACTTGGGCGCTCCCGGTCACTCACATGGCCTTCAGGGCGCCCGCCGACTGCACTATATTGGCCCAGCGGCCACTTGTTGAGCTCTTGCGAGCAATTTCTGCCGCGTTTCAATTTCTGACGCCCGCCAACAAGCGGCCGGCGACCAGCCGCAAGCAGCAAGCCGCTCGAGCAAGAGCAAGACTGTGGCCGCCGGCGAGCGCGAGTGCGTCGAACCCGAGCTCCAGCCGAGCAAGTGTCGCCTCGAGTGCAAGTGGAGCTGGAGCGACTTGTGGCTTATTGCCTATTGCTTACTGCTTACTGCTTATTGCTCAGCTCTGGAAGTGAAACTGCATTGGTTTGCGAGTCGCACGCTCGCTTGGTGGTCCTGGCGGCACATTGTTGTTGGCGCGCTCGCTCGCCACTCGCGGAACCTTCTCTCTTCTGTCTCTCTTCTGCCCTCTTCTGCCTTCCTCCAGCTGCAGCCAGCCGCCCGTTCGAGTGGATTGTCCGAGTGGTCGGCGAGCTAGTCTGCGGCAAAGGCCCAAGCGGCAAAAGTTGGCCCGGCCGTTTGCTTTTGATGAGGCTCGTTGTAGGCCCAGTGGGCCGATGATGATTAGCACTGGTCGGAACTGGCAACTGGCGACACTTGGCCCTTCGTGTGGCGCGTCCTTGTCTCTCTCTCTCTTTCTGCGCGCTTGTCTCTGTCTGCGCTCACTTCTGGCAACTGTGAGCAGTGCCGAGCGAGCAACGAGCAGCCACAGACTTCCAATTGGCAGCGAGCAGAGAGCGCAAACAATTGGCTCGCTCAACAACTGGCCAGCGCGCGCCCAAAACTCAACTGGCTCACAAAACGCTTATCAATTTCTGGATCTAAATTGCAACTGGCGCGCTTTGTGCTCTGGCCGAGCAACAAGTGGCACAGACTCTCTTCCTCGCGCTCACCCCAAGCGTCCTTGTGTGCCGCCTCGTCTGGCCGGCACTTTGCGGCGCTTTGCTCAACCACAAGCGTCACAAAGACTCGCCAGCCGCCACTTGTCTCTTTGTCTTCTTTCCAACAGTTGGACATTGGCCCTCGCCTCTTGCCTGTCGACTGTTCACGCTCCACAATGGACGCCCAATAATCGACGCTAGACACTCGTTTGGTCAACCTCGGCAACTGGAAACTGGCGAGTGGAACTTGAGAAACTTAACACTAGAGACTAGAGACTAGGGAGGCTGCCCCATCGAGCAGTTGGCCGTGCGCGCGAGCCAGAAGGAAGCTCTCTTGCTCGCTTTCCTAAGGAAGAAAACCGCAAGTGGACAGTGCGCGACGCAACAGCTGAATGTTCCATTAGGCTCCATTAGACTCCATTAGGGGAAAATGTGCGCCCATTTATGGGGAACGAAAATGGAAAAATGGGGCAAAAATTGGTGACAAAGTGGGCGAGTTGAAATTTCACGCTCTCTCTTTTTCTGTGTCTCTTTGAGTGCGGCGAACCTTTGCGCTGGTTGAGAGCGCAAAGAACTGAATTTGTCTCTCTGCATGACTGTCTGCGGCAGACGAGCGGCCGGCGAATGTTGTCGCCCGCATGAAATTTGGCCGTTTGCGAATCTGTGCGAGTTGGAGACAGTCTGTTAGTGAGAGACAGTCTTTCAGTGCGAGAGACAGTCTGCCAGTGTGTCTGCCAGTCACAACACGCAGGCCTAAGTTGCGCGCCACGAGAAAGCAAGGCCGAATTTTTGTTCGCCCAAAGACTAAAGACTGTCTCCGACTGACTGCGTCACGCAGAGACCAGCAGCTTGCATGAATCATGAGCCAAATTGGGCAACAGACTGTCTCTGGCAACTCGACTCCAGCCAGTCTCTCGTGGCCCCTCCACAAGACTAGCTCTAAGGGCCGGCCGCGCACTGAGAAAAAGGCCGAGTTGCGCTCTCTCGAGGCCGCAAAATGGCCCCAAATGGCCCCAACTCGACTCGAAATGAGCACCGAGCGGCAACTTGGGAATGCCACCCGCAACCAACTGGCTCAACTGGTGGCCACCATCAACAAGCAGCAACGAGCAGCAACCAGAAACGGCGCAATGCTTGGGCCTCATTGGAGAATCTGCCTTCTCGAGTCGAGCCAAGTTTGAACTGGCCGGCCAAGTTGGGAGCAAATATTTGACCAGAGCGCCACTCTAACTCGCCACTCGCCACTCGTTGCTCGCCTTTTTCCGCCTCTTATAGGCTGGCCCATTTGGTGGCCGCCAATGAATTGCCGATTGGGCCGCGCGCCACTTCCGTCCGGGCGACTGTGGCTCGGCTGGAGGAGGAGCACGAGCAGGACGAGTGGTGCTCGCCTCTTCCACTGGCGAGCCACGCGATGACGCCGCCGATCATTAGGTCTGCGGGTTGAGAGGGGCCAGCTCTGTGCGAGTGCGCGAGACTGTTGCCGGCCACTGATGGCTGCTGGTGGCCACTGTTGCCGCAGACTGTTGGCGGCGGGCCACCAGCGCAGGCGAGTGGGCGCGCGCCGAAGGAAGTCGCAGGCCCAGTTTTGCTGTAAGAATTCGAGCGGTAATTGAACGATTTTCGCCTCGCTTTTGTTTGTTTAATTGATCAAACAAAGGCGAATGGAGAGCTGCCTTTCTGGCCACTTTTGAGCAGCATTTCCAGGAGAAATATTGTGCCCCTTAGCCTTAGGAGGCTGAGCAGTGGTGAGCAGTGGGCAGCCAGTGACTAGGAAGCAGCAAGCAGCCAACGAGCAGAGACAGCCGGCCGGCGAGTGAGTGTTACACTTTAGGGCCACTTTGTGTGTGGTATGCGCCCATCATTGTGACTTTGGCCGTGAAATTGGGCCCAAGTTGGTCCCTTTTGTTTGCTCTGTTCGCCGCTGGAGCCCAATCCAATGGGCCCAATAGGCCCAATAGGCCAAGCGGCAGCAGCAGCATTGCATTGAGCCCACACTCCCACAGACTGTCTGCGGCCAACGAGCAGCAAGCAAAGAGCAGCCAAAAGAGCAGCCAAATCAAATCATCAAATATAGTTGACTCAATTGCCCTGCTCGTTGGCCGCGGGCAGCCCATAATCACGCGTCATCGGCCAGCAGAGAACAGTGGCTGGCTGGCTGATTCTAGTGTGTAGTGTGCGCCCACTTTGCTCGTTTTCTCCGGAAAGAGAAAAGAGAAGAGAAGAGTCCAAGTGGCCGAGCAGAGCAAACAGAGAGTGTGTGTGGCTGCCCAAAACGAACTCGAACTAGAATTCGAACTGGAACTCAAACTGCGAGTCCCAGTCTCAAGTTGGTCTTCAGCCAGTGAGCTCAGTCTCTGTCTCGCGGCAAAGCAAAGCAAACACGCAAACGAAGAGCCAGCCCAGAATGAGAAGCACAATAAGCATTTGCCAGCCGGCCCTAAGGTGTGGGCCTAGACAGTTGCGCGCCAAGAAATTCAGTGTTCGCGGCCGGCCGGCTGTCAAAACGGCAAAGTCAACAGCAAACAACAAGTAGCGCACACTCAGCCCCACAGACAGTCTCTCTCTCTTGAACTATCCTGAACTGTTCAGCTCCTTTTCAGCTCACTTTTAACACTTCACTTTGGGCCTCACTGGCAGCAGACCTAAGCTGCAACCAGAGCTGCTTAGAACTGTGCGCATTTGTCTGAGCTGAGCGTCAGACTGAGACTGAGACTGAGTTGAGAGGCAAACTGAGACTGAGACTGTCTCTTCCAACTTCTGTTTCAGATCAGGACTGGCAGCTCCAGTTGCTAGTAGAAGTCCCAATGAGAAGTGGAAACGGATTCCCAAATGGAAATTGAATTGCAATCGGAGGTGCAAATTGGGGAAGCGCACAACTTGCTTAAAGAGAAGAGAAAGCAAATGGAGAAAAGTGGCCAACTGGAATCCGCTAGCTCGTCTCTCTTGGCAATTTTTGGGCCAATTTTTCCAATGTTTGCCCAAAACAAAAAATAACAAGGTCAATAGTCATCATCGGTCATGGATTTGTATTGAGCGCGTTGGAATGGCTGGTCTCTCTCTGTCTCTATTTTGCTGCTCGTGTTTGACGTTCGTCTTGCTCTGCTCGTGTTGCTCTATTGGAGCCTCTGTGCAGCTTTTCTTTAGCTTCTGTGCAGCTTCTGTGCAGCTTCTGTGTGGCTTGAGGTGAGCATTTGTCTGGAATTTGGCTCCTTCCTGTTGGAATTGTGTGCGGCGAACAGTTTTTGCCAAACTCGCACTCAAACTCGCCCCAAACTCCAACCAGAAACAGTCCCGGGCGGCCACTTTGCCCAACGGGGAATGTCGCCCACTCAGCCCAGTCTAAGTGGCTCCACTAGAGACAGTCTGCGGCCAAGCTAGAGACAGTCTTCAGACAGTCTTCACTCTTCAAGCTAGTCGAGGGCGCCCAAGTGGCGTCTGGCCGCACCTGATTGCTGCGGCGGCATCGAGCACATGAGCGAGCTGTGCACGCGCCTTCCACTTTGGCCCGACAAGTGTCCTCCAGTGTCTGTCCAGTGGGCGAGCTGCTGAGGTTGGGCGAGCTCGCTTGACGAGTGGCCCCAATGGGCGAGAGGTCTTTGCGCGGCCGAAGACTGTTGCTGGCGGGCGACTGTCTGCGTGTGCTGCACTCTGCTCAGCCGCCGCTGCTCAGTCCAGGCCGAGCCCACACTCCACGAGCGCGACAACTGTTGGTGCTGCACTTGAAGCTGGCGAGCTTCTCGTTCTCGTTCTCTCTCGCCGCTCGACATCTGACACTGCTGCTGCTGCGTGTGGCCAAATGGGTGGCCAGTGGACGCGTTTGGGTGGCCGAAGGGCGACTGCTCGGCTTCCGGCCGAGTGGGCGCGCCGAACGCGAAGGGCTGCGTGTGGGCCGCCTGCTGGTGGTGGGCCAAGCTCTGGCTGGCAGTTGCACTCTGGTTCTGGTTCTGGTTCTGGTTAGAGTGGAGCTGGTGGGCGTTTTGCGCGTAGAAGGCGGCCCGCGTGTGGTCCGAATGCTCGTGGGCGGCCTCTGGATCGAGCGCGCACTGGATCATTGGCGTGGGGTCGTAGTCTGCGGGCAAGTAGGTGGCGCCCTCGTGCGGCTGCGAGCTCAAACAGCCGCCCAAATAGGCGCGCGGCTGCCCCTCTGCGTGCTCACTCTGCCCACTCGGCAGCTGCTCGCCGTACACCAGGCCTGCCAGACGGCCCGACTGGTGCCCGCCATCCACACACTGTCCGCCCAGGCCCGAACTGGAGCCCGAGCCGAAACCGGAACCGGAACAGGAAACGGGCGGCGGCTCGGGACTCTCGTTCGAGTGTTGCCTGAGACGCTTGTGGGCGCGCAGGTGTTTGCGCAACGAGCTGGGGTCAGTGTAGCGCTTGGAGCAGCCGCCCTGAGTGCAGGTGTACGGCTTGGGGTCCTTGTGTGTTTTGTGGTGTTTGATTCTATCGCTCGAGTTTGTGAACGACTTTGTGCACGACTCGAACGAACACTTGTACGGCTTTTCGCCCGTGTGACTGCGCACGTGGATCTTCAAATTCTCCAAGCGGCTGAACGACTTCTTACACTCGGGGGCCTCGCGGCACGCGTACGGCTTCTCGCCCGAATGCACGCGCATGTGTATGAGCAGCTTGTAGCGCGCGTTGAACTCTTGCGCGTTTCGCTTGCAGTTGGCCCACAAACAAAAGTAGCGGTTCTTCTCCCTTGGCTCCTGGTTCACGTGCTGCTCCCCCAAATGGTTCACGAACTCCTTCATGTCCAAAAAGGTGTGCCCGCAAGCCTCCCACTCGCACACCTTAAGCTCGGCCTCGTCGCTCTCCTCGTCCTCCTCCTCCTCCTCGGGTTCCTCCTCCTCTTCGGGCTGCCCATCCTCCCCCTCCTCAACCTCCTCCTCCTCTTCCTCTTCCTCCACCTCCGGCTCCTCCTCCTCGCGATCGTCGAACTCCTTTTCGCCTCCAACTCGCCCTCTGTAAGCTTCACTCGGCGCGCCGTTTTCCTGCACGTCGGGCTGCCCGCGCGGACACGCCTCCGCGCCAACTTCGGGCGCGCGCAGTCCCGATTGGCTCGCACACTGCGCGTCCCGCTGCCCCGCCCTCTTGCCTCTGGGGCGGGCGGCGCGCACTCTGCCCGGCCCGCGCGCGCCACTCTCCTCGAGCCGGCCGCTGAAACTGGAGGCGCAGACTCGGTTCCCCTCGAGCTGCAGTCTCGAGCCTCCCACATTCGAGGACAGTCCCGAGCCGCCAGTGGTGCGTCTCCTTCGGCGCGGCAATCTGCCCACCAGACGCACGCGGCCCACCTGAGGCCCCAAGTTCAAGAGCGGCTGCCCACTGGCTGCATTCGTCTGGCAACAATTGGACGACGAGCCAGACGAGACGAGCGACGAGCTGAAGTGTTGGTGGTGGGCGCCACTTCCGCCCGCCGAGCCAAAACCACTGGAACGCTGCAGCTGCCCACTCGGCAGACTAACTGCCGAGAAGCAGTTAGTCTGGGCACTGAGCTGCTTCCGGTTGGCGCTCGTTGTCTCCTCGCTGTCTGTGTGCACTGAGCTGGTTAGACTCGAGTGGTGCTGCTGCTCGAAAGAGTGCAGTCCCACTGAGTGCAGACTGGTCAGTGTGTGCTGGCCCTGCGCGTAGCTTTGGTGCAGCTGCGAGTGGGCAGGATTTGGGCCCGCAGTGGGCGTGTCGCGCGTCTGTTCGCCGCTCTGGTTTGAGCTCTGGTTTGAGACTGGGTTTTGATTCTGGTTTTGATTGGGATTAGAATTTGGATTAGGGTTGGCCTCGCCGAGCAGGAGGAGCTGCTTGTCGGCGGAGCTGAGCTGCAGGAGCTGGTTGGCGTCCACGAGGTCTGGCCTTGTTGGGTGGTCCTCGGGGAAGGCGAGCCCGAACTTGAGCGCCTTAGAGTCGCCCTTGGCCTGTTGGCTGGCCAGCGCCTTCTCGTTCAGGTGGACCACAGACTCGGGCAGCTGAGCGCAGGCAGTCTGCGTGTGGCCGAGCTGCGCGAGCGCCCCAACTCGAGCCGGCGAAGTGGGGCTCTGGTTCCGGTTTGTCGAGTTAGAGTTAGAGTTCGAGTTTGAGTTTGAGTTCGAATTGGAGTTCGAGTGTTGTTGACTGTTTCCGCCGTTCGAGTGGCCGTCTGTCCAGTGGTCTGGCTGCGTGTGGGCGCCCATCAAGTGCTGCTGGTCGGCCAGATAGTTGAGGGTTGCGTGTGGCTCGTGGCAGCCAGTCTCTAGGAGCTGCTCGTGGGCCAAGTTGTGCTGGTAGAAGCTGGCGTGCTCGTTGCCGCCATGATGCTGCATTTGTGTCTCGTCAAAGTGGTCGCCCAAAGTGGCGCTCAAATGGGCCTCGTTCAGCAAGACACTTTGGGCCGACAGTTGGGGCTCGCCAAATGGGCCGCCGAACAAGTAGCCGGCCCCAAAGTGGTCCTGGTGGGCCGGAAACTGTTGCTGCACCAGCTCGTAGGCTGGACAGTAGTGGGCGGCTGCATTTGGCCCCGCATTCTGGTAGCTTGCCGCCAGCTGTTCGGCCGGCCGGTAAGCTTGGTGTGCGGCCAGCTGGCCGATGGAGTGTCTGTGCAGGTTGTTGTTGCTTTGGCCGGCGAATGAGTGGCCCTGGTTGCTCAGATGCAACTGGTGGTGTTCGTGGTCGAAATTGTGGTTGTGAAGGTTGTGGCTTTCGTGGTGGTGGTGATGATGATGATGGTGGTGCATGTTGTTGCTGGAGGAAGAGGAGGAGCTCTTGGTCCTAGTGTGTGGGCGTTGTTTGTTGGTGGGACTGTGTTTGGCGAACTCGTACGAGTCGCTCAACTTCAGCTGATTCAATCTGAGCAGTCCAGCAATTGAAGAACTGGCCACCTTTTGTGTCTCTCGCTCAGTGTCCTTAGATTGGGCTCCAATTGTCTCAAAAGTGGGCCCACAACTGTCTGTGGCCAAGTGGAAACTACTGTTGCTGAAATTATTATGTCTACTGTGATTATTATTATTATTATTATTTCTCTGCTGTTCGTGATCAGCCTTTCTCGCCTGCTCAATACTGTCTCCTCTGGCCACTTGTTGTTTGCTGGTGCTCCTTGTGGATGTTCCACTGAGACTGAGCTCGTTTGATTGGCCACAATCGCCCTCAATCATCAACAGTCCACTGCTCAGACTGTCTCCATTGCTTAGCATTGAGCTAGACTGTGTGGACCAATTTGTGTTACCTGTTGAAAGGTGTCTGCCTGCTGCTGCTGCTGAGCTTGCGCCTGTAAATGGCTGCCTGTGGGCGCCTCTAAATCGGCAAAAATCGGCGTCATTATCACTCGTCGCCATCTTGACCAAGCGTGCACATGAACACTGAAGAGACAAATGTTTCAAGCAGCAGTTAGAGGCAGAGAGTGTGTGTGCAAAATGATCACAATTCACAATTTGGAAATGAACGAAAATTTCGCAATAACAATTGTTTAAATAAAACTCGCCTCATTTAACCATCAATCTCTACTTTTCTATTCCCATTTGACAGAGAAATGCAACAAATGCAACAAATGCAACAAATGTGCTCCTCTTTTTTCCCTCTTCGATTCGATTATGATGATGATTGTTAGAAAACTCTTTTGTTCTTCTTTGCCAATTGGCTGCTTCTCTTTTTCACCCAATCCCAAAAGAGTCACCTGCAAATTGGCGCGCGTGATCCCATTCGACAAGACACAAATTGATGTATCATTTTTCGCCTATAAAATCAAATCATTCATTTAAAGTGACGCCCACAAATTGGTGCCAATGCTTCATTTGGCTGCCCTGACTTCTTTCTCTCTCTCTCTGTCTCTGTCTCTGTTATCTCTGCTCGCTCGCCAATCACTCACTTGCGGCGGCGCCAATTTTTTCTTTCTTTTGCCGCTCGACAACATCCTTTCAGGCTAACAACTAGCCAACAGAAGCCAGTGTCTAAACGCACTAAGTGGCACACAGACACGCTCGATATTGTTCAGAGGCGAAGAGTTATTATCGCCCAATTGGATCGGCCGGCGATTGCAATCAGATTGAGCCAGCAGGCAATCATCATCCAGAGAATAAGAGAAAAAGAGCCACTCATTTGGCGCCAGCTCGCAATTGGATTTGGTTCTAATCTATTCTAGAGACTGGCTGCGGTGTGGCTTCCAAGTTCCGATCGGACTTGGAGTTGCACTTGGACGAGAGACTGTCAAGTCTCAATGGAGGAGGAAGCAGTGCAGACGGAGAGCTAAAAGGCGACAGGACAAAGACTGGGCCGCGAAATGCATTCCACGCCTAAGAGCTGGAATAAGCGAGGAAAACCGGTGGCAGTCAGGCCACACTTTGCGCCCCATCAGCCAGTGTCTCTTGGCAAACGTCAGCTCCTTTTGGCTCCTTTCTGGTCGCGCAACTGAAGCACACATTTCGGCCAAAGACACTTTAGCATAAACAACTGAGATTCCATTGTCTCGCTCTCAGTCTCTCAACACTGTTCCTCTGGAGCCTTCAACCGACACACACAAATGCAACTGTGTGTAGTAGCTTGCATGCAACTTGGATAACAAGCGCCAACGACATTACTTTGATCCCTCGAGTCGTGTAAATCGCTTATCTCTTTGTCTTTGTTTTCCAACGGCAGTGAGCCAACAGTGAGCTCTAGATGCGCCCAATCTCAATCCGGCCAGACTGTTCGAATCTCTCTTCTTCGCCAGTCGCCAAGCCAGAGGAACACACTTTGAATTGCTTGCAAGGCTGACAGCACAAGAAGTCGGCCTCAGTCTCAAGCCGGCGACTGTCTCTCACTGTTCGGCCTCCATTTTTGTTTCCTCACCAACACACATCACATGAACAGCCCTCAGACAGACACTCTTGGCCAGACACAAGCACGGGCAACACCTCCAAGTCTGCCGCTTGGCAACCTTGATCTTGGCTAGTGGCTGACAGACTAGGGACGTCATTTGCGAATCATCACGCAGATGATTCCTCCTGCCCAGTTTGTTTGCACAAATCCCCATGGGCTCCAATTAGTGTTAACAAGATTTTATTTTTATTTATCGTCTTCATCGGCGCACAAACCTCGTTTGTCTCCCTTTTTCCGCTTAATTTCAATAACTGCCAACATTCCTTCCAACAGTTCCAACATGCACTCACTGACTCACGCAATGCTCGCTTGCCCTCATGCCAAGTGGACTCCACGCTCGTGTAATCCAGTGGATTCCACTACAGCGCTGGCCCCACACGTCGTTCGAAATCAATCCATCTGATCGAGCTTGTTGTCCAATACTTGCCAACACTTGTCAATGAGCCAAGCCACAGACTAGGCATAGGATGACGAGTGGGGACGCAGAGAAGTGTAGTAGCTACGGAGGACTGCAACTTTCATGGCCAGATACTGGAAACAGATTGCACATAAAGCGTGTAGAGAGCCCAAAAATTTCAGATCATAGGTGACCAAAAATCTGTGGAATTTCTGTCTGAATTCGTCGAACAACGACTTCAGATACTCCCAAAAGGCTTCAATTGGCGACATCTGAGGCAAAACGGCGTACTGTTGCTCGTTGTAATAATCGAGCTCGGCAGCAGCTGTTGTGGTTGCTGGCGGGCTGCTTCTTGGACTTGTGTCTGGTGGGGACTCGTCGTCAATAACTACTGGCGGCTGTGAGCCATCATCATCCTCTTGATTGTGACGCTTGATCAACAACCTTGGCTTCTCTCTCGCCAATTCTTTGCCTTCCTCAAAATCTTCGAGGAATTCCAATTCTTCGAGCACCTTTGCAAGCCTTTGTTCACTAATTGTCAGTCTATTGTAGGAACTACTCACAGAATCAAATGAAGCCAGCGGATTGAGACGGAACGAGTGATCTTGCATGAAAATTTTCTGATATTCGTTCGTTGCTTGATTTTCGTCTTGATTTTCGGCATCAGATTGGGCAATAAGTTGGCCTCTGTAGGCTAACAATGAGTGTGTCTTGTGTAACTTTTCGGAATTGCACGTGTTCACCAGGAAGAAAACAATAGCCAGTGCCAAATTCAAAGCCACCAATATTGAATAAATAGTCACTATGAATGCGCTGGCCGAAATATTCGCATACAAGGTCCTCGTGATACCACTACAACAATAGAAGAATGTAAATATACAAATTGTGATTAGATTAACTGAGCAACAGATCAATGATACATACGTATAGGTTGGCCTGAATGAGGTGCAGTCCAGGTTCAGTGGTTGTGTTGATAGGAAATAGATAATCAAAGAGGATAATATGAAGGCCAAGAAGACAATGAGATTGAAGAAGAAATTATATAATCCCAATTCGGCCACTGGTTTTTTTCCATTTTTGCTACCCGACGAGTGTTGTCTACTAATTGTCTGTTTGCTGTCTTGTGCTGCTTGATTGGCCATTGTGTTGTTATCCTTATTGAGAGTCTTCCTCTTGTTGTTTGTTGCTGGCACAGATGATGAGCTTGGTTGGTTTGATGTTGATGCTGATGCTGAAACTGAAACTGGTATTGGCGAGGCCCTGATGGATCTGGATCGGTGCAATTGTTTGCTGGTAGCCACAATGAGAGGCGAGGGTGGCGTGTTCGGTGCGTAGAGTATTGCGCGCCCGTCAGCACGCTGGGCCACAGTTCGCTGTCTGCCAGACCCAAATTCGCTGGGCCCCTGCACTTTTCCTATGGGCTGAGATCTTTGTCTGGGCCCGTCCAGATTCACCTCGTCAATTGGGTCCAATTTGTTGCTATCAACATACTCTGGTCTAGTCTGAATTCTGTCACCATAATCCGGCCCATCCGGTTCCGTGACAATTGCTATGTCGTGGCGCTCGCTCGAGGGCAGCTGGTGCAGCTTGTCTAGGGCCCGCTTCAGAGATGAGTCGCCCCCAACTCCCAAGGGCGCCACTGGTCTCCCGAGTGGACCAGGAAGGGGCTCGCTCGAGGTGCCTGTGTCCGGCGGGGCGAAGTAAACCTTGCCCGAGTGGGGCGGCGGAATCACCTGGCCCTCCTGGAAGGGTTCCTGTTGAAACTGTCTTGGTGCTGCCGATGAGGAGCCCGTAGGTTGGCGGCTCGAGTTAAGCCTGTTCGAGGTGGACATCTCACTAATGGTGGTCGAGTCTGCCCCTAAACTGTGCTGGCTACCATGCTCGTTGTGTTCGCTCAAATCCTCGGCCTCATCTCTCCCAATTGCTGTCGCTCTGAGTGGGCCAATTTGCACCCGCTGACTACTGACGGGCGTCTCCTCGTCGTCCGTCGGCGTCAAAGGCTGATAGGTGCGCAAGTAAACCGGATTCGCCGGATAACTTTCCACTATGTCCCCAGTTTGATGGTCAATTATTAGTCTGGGCGGCGAGGGAGTAGGCCTAAGGCCAAACTTGTGAGTGGTCAAGGAGGAAGGCGAGGAGCTAGATTTGATGAATTGTCTCCTATTAACGAGCGGATTCGTTTCAGGTTGCCTTTGTTTTGCTATTGGTTGCTGTTGTTGCTCATTAGAATGGTCAATGTTGCTCTTGGAACTGTTTGTTTTATTGCCAATATTCGTTAAGACTCTTTGTTGTGCTGAAACTTGGAGGTTGCCGCTTGGCTGCTGTTGGCCAAGTGCGCTACTTTGGCTCTCCTTTGGCCTCTCCATATTACTTTCATCTTCCTCCTGGATCCTCCGTGTGCATATGTCTGTGTGTGTGTCCAAGCGAGCTAGTTCTCGCTATGCGCCACAGTCTCTATCTCCTACACAGAACCTCTCTTATCTCAGCCAAGCTAATCGATCTCTGTCCTGCGCCAACACAACGAAGCCAAATTCCACACTCACTACAAGTCGGGCCTCCAAAGGGCAGGCAGTCTCTAGCAGATGGAGAATCTTCCATTGCAATGTGTGTGCATCCCAGAGACGCGCGAACCTCAACGCGCAGAGGACGAGCTGCCGCAGCCGTAGCCGCGCTCGAACTGTTGCTCGGCTCGAAGGACTCAGACTGGCAGCTGGGCGCAGGCAGAGGCACGCGCCTAGCGCCCAACCTACTCCTCCCCAAGCGGCCGACTCCCCACAATTGCGGCCCCCAACTCATCGTTGTCAGCGCCCTCTGACTTGGTCGCCTTCCTCTCCGCATCGCTTTGGCCCACTTTCCACCCGCGTCCAGAGCCCCCATTCGACTGGGGCTTGACAGTAATCACCACGGACCACAGTGAGCCAAAGTCCTGCCATAGAAACTTGGGGCATTTTTGCCGCTTGTTTTGCGCCATTCTGTTTCCACTGAGTCCACAGGCGCTTGACCCACACAGGCTGAGAGTGGCTTGATCAAGGAATAAACTCGAACAGTCGGGCCTCCTCGTTTTGTCCAGAAGAAAAGAAGGTGAATGAATGCGTTTGCCGTGGATTGATGGCCAGCTCAGCCGCACAGAAGAAGAAGAAGAGCGGAGAAAAAGTGGAGGAATTGCTCGTCTGGAATTGAGGGAGCCAGTGCACTAAATGACGCGACTCGTTTGCCGTAAAAATGAGCCACCCCAAGGACTCATACTGAGCCAGCTCGGAGGCCGCCCCACAGGCACACAAACAACCAAACAAACTAGCCCATACAGACCTCAAGTCGGCAATGGTTTGCCCCTTTTCTCTAGAGGCAGACCATTCTGCAAACACTGTCGCTGGAATTAGAGGCTCTCTCGTGAGCATTCGCAGACTGCAATCGGCCTGGCCCAGAGCCATCAAATGTAGAGGCAGAGGCGCGTTTGAGAAGTGGCGCTCTCCTCTCAGCCAAACTTCGTGCGTGTGCGGCCCCATTTTTGCCCCTCTTTGTCGGCGGGCCCACGATCAAAGTAGGCCGCTCCAAGAGGAGGCTGACAGGGTTACATCGGATTGAATGCGAGCCAAATGAGAGCACACGTTCCCTAAGCACGCCTCTGGCCGCTGCTCTTTGGGGCCAGCTCACTGTCGAAAATAACCAGTCCGAATGGTGCGCCACACTAATCCAATTAGAGTCGCGCCCCGGCGACAAGTGTCACGGCCCGTTTGTCGGATTAGGATTCATTGCGGCGCCAAACAATTGGTTGATTGAGAGATTTGCGGGCCCAGTTTGCGCCCATCGCACTCAGACGGCCACCCATCACTGCCGGCCTCATATCATCACACTGGCGCACATTCTTCTCCCCAGACAACCCTCAACACCCTCGCCTCAAGCAATAAGTGGCCTCATTTTGACAAGTTTCTCATTTGGCGCATTAAGGGCCACAGATTTACCCACAACAAATCCTCGGCCAGTCCTCAGGGGCCAAACTGTCTGAGGTGAACCTTAGTCAGAGTGGAGCGCCATCATCCGGGTGGTAAGGAAACTAGGTGAGAATTTTTCCCCTCGCAAGAGAGACTGATGGTCAGACTGAGACTGACTGGCTGGGTTCGTCCACTTTGGATGGCACAGTCCCATGAACTGGATCGATCAATACACTAAGATTTGATCCAAGTATCACTCGTCTATCCACATACATGAAAGTGATATTTTCCCATCTCTGGAACCATGGACACAGACCCGGTCAAATTAATCGGTGGTTATTGCTAGGACCCCGCGTTACTCGTTTTATTCAAAAAATCTTATCTTACTTCACTTAGTTCATGATTGCTTGAGTTTCTTAAGTAGTTGTTCTATTGGTCAATTTGGAATGAACAAATGCTATTTCCATTGAGTCATTTTCTTCATTGTCTCGATCTATTGGACGAGTGAGGGTTACCCGATTGACCCAATTGTCTTTTTATCGTTAGTTGCATTTCAATGTAAAACAGTAAGGCAGCAACCCAGAGTAAGATGGAACCGACCAAGGCGAACGCGAACGACCATGATAGGTAGATGTGTTGCGGGTCGGGCATCCAGTCTTCTCGAGTGCCATTAATGGCAAAGATTATAACAGCAGAGCTGCATGAAATGGCTGATAATGCACTTGCAACTGATAACGCTCTCAGCGCATAGTCCTCACGTTCGATGATGAAACATTGTTGTACTGCTACAATGCCAACACAAACGAGCACTAGGAGTAGGAATCCGGCAGTGAATAATATTTGGGTTATTATGAAGAACGCTGGCTCAAGATAATCTAATAGGAATTCCAAATCGTCTTCGAAGATCCATCTACAACCTGATATTGTCCTATCATAGCGATGATTGTAATCTGTTATCCTGATGAAACAGGCCTCCCAGAGGCCGAGTCTTTCGAACTTTTGATTCCTAATCGTCTCGGACTGCAACCAAAATGGTGTTATGAATGCAACTGCCAATATTATTGCTGATCCAAAGATGAATAGGGTTGCATAAGTGGAGAATCTGACCTCCATCCAGTCCGTCTTTGTCAGGGAGCTAACTTGTGGCAACTTCATCTTGGCTTCCTCTTGAGATGGTTAAATGCTCAGATCGGCGTCCCACCGAAGTGGTGCTATCTAATAGTGACAATCCATGACCAATAACTGGCGGATAAAGGCTGGTGGTTTTTTGTCCAACCTTGGAGAAGAATGGAATTTTTTAATTTGTTAAGTGGGGACGAGGAACAGGTGGGGATGGCTTCTGAGGGCCATCCTTGTCCTGCGCAGCTCAGCCCTTAGAGCTGAATCGGGCGGAGCTGAGCTGAGATTCACACACCCATTATGACGCGTCAGTCGAGCTGAGTCTTTTGCGTTCAGCCGTGGCGAACGCCTTCACTTGAGCTCCGATGGCCAGTTCTAGCGCGCAGAGTTTGCGCGCCAGAAAAAAGTACCATCTGATCTCATTGTTGTTATTGTGTATAGCGCGCGCAAACATGTCATGCTGCGGCGCTCTGAACTGCCGAAGCCTCCCAGTTCTAGCGGGATTCATTTAGGTCTCCTCAAAGCCTAGGCGATCTGGCGCGCAACAATTTCCTTTCACTTGGCCTTCTGGTTACAAGATACACCTCCTCACTCAACTATCCAAGCACCGCAACACCTGGCTCTGAAAGCCACCTTCATCTGCACCAATCATCTGTACCTAGTTTGCTTCCACCAAGTTACAATTTCATCAGCCACAACCTAGTTCCCCGTCTTCTTGGGTATAGATTTTCGCGTTGATGCACCCTCATCCAAGTCAATATGATAACCAAGGAAAACTGTCGCAAAGTCAATCTGAAGAGGAAGTGCTTCGCCAAGAAAAAATGTCACAACTTCAAGAGATTCAAGAGGAACCCCAAGTTCGTTAGGGACAATATAGAGAATCAGATCGTCAAGGAGAAGGATGTTTTCGACTTTTCCGATTCTGACGAGGAGGATGAGAAGAGAGCCAACGAACTCGGTATGGGATTGGAGCTCTCCGATCTACCCTTTCTTATGGATGATAATGTTGATCTAGATAGACACAAAGCGATGGTAGCCTTTACGCAGGATACAGTTTCACCATTGTTCCGAAACGAATCTGAATACGATGAAGGAAAACTCAATGATACTTTGACAGAACTCAAATATTCTCAGTTCAGACCCAATCAAAAAGAGACCATCAAAAGAATCCTCATGGGACGATCGACCTTATTCATATCTCCGACAGGTTCTGGAAAATCTTTGTGCTACCAGATGCCAGCATTATTGTATTGGCGCTACAGGAAGTACATAACCATTGTTGTGTCGCCACTTATATCTTTGATGCAGGATCAAATTTGCAATATCCCTTCATCGTTGAAAGCAGTATGTATCAATTCTTGTCAGAATAGGCAACAAAGGCGCAATTCCATAGCTCAACTAGTTAATGGAGAGGCACAAATAGCTTTCATCACTCCGGAGGCAATTGTTGGAGGTATTCTAGAGGTTGAAGACCTCCAAAATATACCCGCTGTGGGCTTTGTTTGTATCGATGAAGCTCATTGTCTTAGCGAATGGTCGCACAATTTCAGACCAGCCTACTTGCAATTTACGAGGATCCTCAACGAGCAATTGAACATTAAGACATTTCTAGCCCTTACAGCCACAGCGACCCGTGCCACAACTTTTGGAATATGTCGCTGTTTGACAATCAACCCTGACTCAGATGTCATTGGCTCTACAACAATCCCCGACAATCTTATACTATCGGTTTCGTACGAAAGAAACAAGGAGAGGGCCATCATAGACCTTTTGAAGACGCCTACTTTCAAGACAATGCCCTCCATAATCGTCTATTGTAATCGTCGCGACGAAACGGAACGGGTTGCCTCAAGCATAAGAACAGCGATGCAGAATTACTCGTCATTGGTCGAAGCCCCTCAAAGGACAAGTAGCAGTCAAAAGTGTCTTGCTGGAGACAATTCCACAGAAGACAGGCCCCAAACGGTACTAACCTGGAATGCCGAGGCTTATCATGCGGGCTTGTCAACTCAAACCCGCAACAGCATACAGAGACGCTTCATTAAGGGTGAGATACGCGTTGTTGTAGCAACAGTTGCTTTCGGTATGGGAATCAACAAATCAAATGTTCGAGCCGTTATACACTATGACATGCCGTCCAGTTTCGAGAGTTACGTCCAAGAGATTGGTCGGGCTGGCAGGGATGGAAAACCTGCTCAATGTCATATGTTTCTAAGAGCTGACAAGTCCGATGTCTATTATCAGCAGCGCAACATCTACTCTTCAGTGACTGAACGCTACAACATCGAGAAATTGCTGAGTTACTTGTTCCCGCAATGTCGTTGCAGCAAGATGATTAGGAAAGAAGACGAGGAGAAACTCAAAAAGCTTAACGAGCTCGATCATCACGAAGTTGCCAGTTGGCAGCAGTCCAAATTCACCAATATTTCTGTAACTTGCACTGAGGATGATCTAGATGACCACAATCTATCTCCAGAGAAGACTTCACCATCTTGCACCAAAGAGAACCATCATCCCATGAAGTTCCTACATAAGTCCATTGTGGCCAGACATCGTCCCTGTAAGGGTCACGAAGTCGCTATCGATATCGGAACCGCTTCTAATCAGCTCAATCTGTTTCCGGAATCTATAATAACTCTGATATGTCAACTCGAGCAAGCCTATCCCCAGCTAAAACTAAAGCAATTCACACCGATCAAGTCCAACTGCACTTTAACCTGCTTCAAGGGTCCGAAGCAGATGGAACAACTCGCCAAAAGTTGCCCTGCTGTGAGAGTAGCCTTATTCAATCACAAGACAGAGTACTTGAAGAAGAACGATCTCAATGTTCCCTATGAAACACCCAGAAGAATTTGCTTCAATATATTCAAAGTTGCCCATACTCTTGCAAAGCCATCTGGTGAGGTCATCACGATGTTGAGAAAAACCGAGTGGGAGCTCAATGATGAGACAGGAAGGTTTAGAAGAAGCCAAGTTCGGGTTGTTTTCGAAGGAAATTCATTCCACCTGAATGCTGTCGGTGACTTGAAGCCTGAAGAGTTGAAAGAAGTAAACAAATTCCTAGTCGATTACATGACGAAATCTGAGCAAATTGAGCGTGACAGGGTAACAAAGATGTATTATACTTTCATGAAGCACAGCATTAACATTGATCAGATGAAAGATAAAATAACCAGGCTCAATACTAGTATTAGACTCAAGACGGAGCTAAATAAGCATTTCAGTCAAACACCGGAGGACAGTGTGTCAGCCGATGATGGAAGTGCTCAGGTCTTACATGAGCAAGATAAAATGACGGAGACAGTCGAGGCCAGCATAAAGAAGAAAGCCTCGGCTTTTGTTTCGGCTCACGGGAAAGACTTCACCCCGATGGCTATAGCGAAGATTTTCCAAGGTGTCTCAAGTCCCCAGTATCCAGCCGAACACTGGGGGATGAACAAGCAGTGGTGGAGGGCATTTGTAGACGTTGATTTTCTAAAATTACAAGAGATAATCCAGAATGTCCTTTTACAGCGCGACTAATCGACCTCCATTTCATCGGAGATTAGTTTTGATTCCGACGATGCATTATCAATGCATATACAGCAAGGTAGAGAGCGAAAGTAATACGCCAAACGACAGTCCAATATTGAATACATTGAACAAATTATAGGTCTTAATCAGATACCTCTGATACGTATCCAAACCTAGTATTAGCATTGACTGAATAGATGCAACCATTCCGAATATCAAGAATCTAATAAAATAACCATCGTTGTTATGCCCCACACAATTATTAATCCAAGGACAGTGGTGATGCTTATTGAGTACGATTTGGCAACATCTCCTACAAAAACGACCAGTTAGAGCTGTGACTGAGCCAGATTGTTGCTCGCCCTGATCTTGATTCATCCTTCCCTGATCGTTGTTGCCATCATGCTCCGCCGATAACACAGCCGAGGTGTAGTATCCTGGTCCCAATAATGTGGCGCACCACATGTTATACAGACATAGGCTCATTGTGAATTGGAACATAAGACTGGTCAATAAGCCTACACCCGTTGTCATGTTCGCTATTGTGATTGAGATACATATTGCCATCGAGGACAAAGGACCCCAGTGGACTAGCCGCCTAAAAGGCGATCTCATGACGAGGAGAGATCGTTCAGTTGAGTATTTACAAGAACATGTCTGAAAATAGTAGCACCATTGAATCTAGTCAATACTCTATCATGTGTGTCTAACTGCAAAACCAATAAAGTACCTGGTTCACACTTGCTTGTCAAACATTCAGACCAAGGTGGCTCCCAATAGGCGGGCGCATAATTCCGTTTTCGAATCACCCTCGTGTGTCAGGCTGTGTTGAATTTGGTAACTATAGCCCGCTGGCAGCTAATTTCTAATGCAGAGTGGGCTGACACGCCCATTCTACACGAGCGGGCGTGCAACGGTGTTCCGGCTTTCCCAAACACAACACAAAACAAACCATATCATTTAGCCACAGCCCAAAGGCGGTGTTTCGACCACGTTATTATAAAACAATCATAGGGCGCTTAGATAATTGAAGATGCTCCTATCTATCTTTCCATATTCCATAACCTAAACCTATGATCATAATGGAGAATCCTAGTCTACAATTCATAACTTGCGATCAACTTCGTGACGAGATTAACAAGTGCCAAAATGATGTAAACAAGAGGATACTTATAATAGATGTGAGAAATGCGTCACTTTATAACAGATCTCATTTGTGCCTTGACAAGCGAAATGATATTAGCGCGATTAGGACTAAGATGCGCGTCATGAACATTGATCCTGATATCATGCCATCATGCACAGCAAAGAACATCATGTCCATATTGACGGACAAAGATCTGAGGGTTTTCGAAAAACGAAAAGATGCAACTGAAGTTATAGTGATAGACAAGAATACAGATAATATTCAACATTTAGGCGAGCCCAAATCTAAAGTGATGCGCCTCATCAATGGCCTGACGAAGTTCGATAATCAAACTAACAATAGGATTTGTGTACCTATACAGCTATTGAAAGGCGGTTACAGAGAATGGTTACTGAAATATCCGCACTTCACCACGGATTCAACATTCGACCCTGACTCTCACGAGAACGAATTCAAGCAATACGACTCGCCCGATAGCAATGCATCATCTATTGCAATTAGCCCTCCTCCGACGGCACCGATCACGCCGACAAGTAATCACATTATTAAGCCTATCGTGGAGAACGGTTTCATTCCCATGCTACCAGCTTCGCCTAAACCAGTGACACCATCGGCATACAGCAAACCCCCCGTTAACAAGCCTTTGCCCGTACCCCCGAAGAAGCAAGATAATCCTGTGAGGCAAAATAAGCCACCGACCGTGATCAAAGATGCCCCTGGCACGGCCGTTCCAGTTCAGACCCCGAGTTTACTTTCCACCCTGCGGCCCTCGTTGCCTAGATCGCATTCATCCCCTAATGTCAACCAGGCAGATGGTGACGAGCTAGAACTCGCAAATAATCGATTAGGTAATTTAGCATTATCTAAATACGACGGCAATTCTCCATCAACCACAATCAACAACAAGTGTATCGATGCGAACCCCACTGCTCCACCCCTAGTTATAGCTCCGAAACCGAGATTCGATCGGACTCTCAAGCCGGCGTTCATCAACGAGGCAATCAATTCGATCCGGGCTCAGCTTAATTTCGGACGTTCGCCAGAAGCCTCTGGTAAGACCATCAGCGGCCTACAAAATCTTGGTAATTCTTGTTTCATGAACAGTGTGATACAATGTCTAGCATACGTACCACCCTTGGTGTCTTATTTCTGCTCGGATTATTATTACAACAATATAAATTTTAACTCGCAATATGGCTCTAAAGGAGAGCTCGCTGTTGAGTTGGGTGCACTTGTCGAGAAACTCAACTCGTATAGATACCGCTATATTGAGCCCAAGAGTCTACGAGATGCCGTCACTAAACATATTGGTTTTGTCGGAAACGAACAACAAGATTCCCACGAATTCATGATGATGTTATTTGACAAACTTCATCACGACCTTAACATACATGCTAAAGATAAATCTAGATTAACGAATGGCAATAGTAATAATGACGATAGCAATATGAACGTCCCGCGCTCAGCTTTGGCGTTTCAATTCTGGAGAAGGCATCTAGAGTCGAACAAGTCAATCATTTCGGATCTATTTGAAGGAATCTTCATGTCTACCCTAACATGCAGCTTTTGTAAGGGCCAATCAAATACATTCGAGGTCTTCAATTGTCTTTCACTGCCGATACCATCAGAGACAAGGTGCCATCTGAAAGACTGCTTAAATCACTTCTCCAACCCAGAGAGGATTGATGCAGCTTGGGAGTGTCCGAGATGTAAACAGAAACGTGAGGCCGACAAGAAGATAGTTATATGTAAACTACCTAAGATATTGATAGTACATCTTAAGCGTTTTTCCCTCGAGGGGAGATGGCGATCCAAACTACAAACAGTAGTTGACTTTCCATTGTCTGATATGAACGTGGAATACACCAATGTCTTACCACAATCGGCGTATGGTCCTAAGAGCACTTACAATCTGTGTGCGGTTGTAAACCATTATGGTCACCTTGATGGAGGCCATTACACTGCTTTTTGTCGATTACAAAATCGTCAATGGTATAAATTTGATGACAGCAATGTTTCAGAAATGAGCGGCGCGGACGTATGTGGTCAATCCGCCTATATCCTATTCTACGGTACGACAGAAGTGTTGGGACAATAAACTCTCCAGGCGCGAATAATATCTTCTGCTATCTGGACCAATCTTGAATTACAGCCATTTCTGATTGTCTAACAGGCCAACTTCACAAAGCTCAGTGAAAGTGCCTTAACTTTTCTCGTAAAGACAGTCCTCGCGATCGTTTTCAACATTCATTGATATCTGACCTCAGTGGAGATTATGGTCAATCTTCGACACCTGAGCTGAAATAGTGCTCATCAAAATCCAATATCTTATCTGTTGATGCATAGTGGTAAGGTAGACTTCTCTCGACGGACACTACTGGGTTAGATAACTCGACTGCCCGGTGAGTCAGGGTTGTACGCTGAAATTTTGCCCAATCTCATCATAAAAGATCGCAGGACTCGGAGGGATGCCTTCAGTTTCAGAGGATGTGTTATCCACGCAACAAGCCTGACTAGGTCGAAAGATTTGGTCCAATCTCCTAGTTTCTCATGAGCGTTCTATCGAAGAATTATCATCAGGAGGAAATAGTCCTCAATGTCGGCAGGGTAAGTGGCGAGCACATTAGTGCAGGCTGGCTCGGTTTACCTATCGATTAAGGAGTGTTCAGTTCGCTTGACAATAATCTTCCCGCCACCATTCGCTCAAAAAGAAACTACCTCAACTTTGTGTGTCCAACTGATAGTGTCTTCTGCTGGTTTAGGCTGAATTAATTGCCCTCATTTCAAGCCCTGCCATCGCTGAAATCTTCCGGCTATATCTGAGAAATGAGTTGAGTCTAGTCGACATACATTCTGCGGAAGGTGTCTCGATTCACTCCACTGATGTTTTTCAGTTCCATTCCATTAGGGGATCATACTCAGAAAGCATGACCCACCTTCTAACTAAAGGATACTACATAGAACGGAATTAATTTTGCCGGACACGTATGGTTGTGTGTTGCCCATTTGATTCGAATATTTTTCTTGGGAAGCAAAATCGTTGCTAATCAACACCAACCAGATACCTCTGATACATATCTTATGAACAACCAAACTCGTTTAGATGTCAGTGTCGCGCGGCAGCATCGCAAGTGGGTGAGACAGTTCCATCTGATAAGCCAGTTTGCTCAGGTATGAAGCCTAACTTCATTCGGAGCCTGTTCCGTGAGTTAGCGGGTTCGCGAACGCATCTCTTGCCAGTCGGTACTCTATCTCGATGGTCTTGAAACCCCTGTGACTAACCACGAATCAATTGGTGAGAACGCTGAATCATATTTTCTCTCAGGAGGGTAACTGTATCAAGAGGATATTGGAGCAATAGTTGAGCGGTCCGCTTGCTCATTAAAAGCGAGAGAGAAATTGAAGCAGGAACAATGAGGAAACTCGGCCACCGGCAGATGATCCAGTTAGGCGCTGGTCGAGACAGATACGCTTTTGGTTAGAGGCAAAATAAGAGTATTTAAAACGCTGGCCACAAGTAGGGAATGGCTAAATGAAGGAGTTTGGGCTTAACTAGGATGAAGGCCAAGTGGCGAAAGCGGCAAGAGATTCAGGCGCTCTTGTGGCAGCGCATTAGCATCTGGCGCAGGTGAATCTCGCGGAGAACTGCTGATAAAATCCGGACCAAGTCTAGCCTCCATTGCACAGCACTAGACTTCTGCGTCCGCTATCTAGCCATAGTCTTGCTTACCCATTCTACTACCCATCCCACTTGCTTCATCTCTCGACCCTCTGTTATGGTTTTCTTTTCATTTATTAATGATACCTGTTACCCACACCATTCCAGAGATATGACCCACATATCGGGCACCAGCAACAACAACAACAACAACGAAACTGCCAAAGAGGGGAATTTCTCTTTTTTTTCAGACTTCTTATAGAATGGTTTGTTCTCTGGAAAAATGGATGAACTCCGATGGCGTTGCAGTGGCCATCTGGCTGCCAATTAAGTTGGTCTTCTTTTTCGCTGACAAAGGGCCATTGAAGAACTATCAAAAGTGACTGGTCGTTGGCTTTTCCTCTTTTTTCCCTCTCCTCTCTTGTCCTCCTCACTGAGTCATTCACTCGTCCGGGTAGCTTTCACTGGTCAGCTAGTGGACATGAGAAGAAGAAGCGCAATCTCTCTAATCGTAAAACGAGCGAAACCGGCACACAAAGCCAGCATTCATGGCACACAGTGTAACTTTACGAGGTCTTCGAACGTCTTCTTGGGTTATTTGCAGAGACCAAATTGCCGAGAGAGAGAGAGAGAGAGA
>Ga0058701_10000216_pt1 | contig 47520 bp, 51 predicted proteins | sample AgamicOrMae_FD_97039 | JGI IMG/M metagenome (GOLD analysis project Ga0058701, IMG submission 97039) | Agave microbial communities from Guanajuato, Mexico - Or.Ma.e | ecosystem: Host-associated > Plants > Phyllosphere > Phylloplane/Leaf | place: Guanajuato, Mexico | collected 2012-06-04
CCGTCAAGTAGAAGTGGTTGCCCAAATTCCCCCCCCCCGGAAGGGTGAGGAAAATTTAAAATTTTTTTTCCCCGCCCCCAAAAAGGATCCCCCCCCCCCCCCCCCCGCTCATCCTTATCCTTATTCCTTTATCCTTTTCATACTCAGTCGCCAATTTTCCTCCCTGACTCCCTTGGTGCATTCTCCAAGAAGACTGGCAGAATTTATTTGCTTCAATTAATTTCGCCCACCGACCAGCAAGCCAGCCAGTCAGGCAGCCAACGAACCGGATTGACAAGAGCGCCAGTCTTTGGGGCGCCCTGTGCTCTGTGTGAACGTCGTATGGCTTGAGTGGGGCCAGAATTAATATGTGGAGAAAAATTTGAATAGAAATTGCTTTGCCTGCAGATGGGGGCGTCTTGGTGGGCCTCTTTGGTTGTGCACCATGCTGCTTGGCCTTGGTGGTGCTGCTGCTGGTGTCTGAAAGTGGCGGTAATCTTTGGGCCAAGTGGGAGCGAGTTGAAGAGAAGGATGGGGAACAAAGAGGGCCGCAAGTTGGAAGTGGTGGGCCCAAAGATGAAGAGGCAGAGGAGAGAGAAATGGATAGATAGTCAAAATTTGTTGTCAGTTGACTGAAAAAATGCAAGTGCCGCAGGAGCGCCAGAGCCCAGTTATCATCTGGCTAAACGATGGGCGACGTCCCATGTGCCTTCCCATGCGGGCGGGCGCCACTTTTTGCCCAAAAAGATGGACCAAAATGTGGGCCCCTCTCCTCGCTGCAGACAGTCGGCCGGAAAGGCGTGTGAACGATGAGCATCATCAGTCATCTCGACTCGGCGCCCACTTCGGCCCACCAGCACCAGCGGCACCACTTGGCCAGACTGTATATAATCCCCGCCGCTGAACTGCCGTGCAGTGGGCCCAAAATGCGGCCCACTGCATTCAGGGCGGCCCTTGTGTCACGCCTCTTCCTCTTCCGGCGCACTTCTCGCCCCTCAGCTCACGCTCCACGAGACACTGTCCACCACCCAAAGACTAGCTGGAACTCCCCCGGGCCCAGTTGGGAAAAAAATTTTTTCTTTTCTCACCTGCGAATTTGGCCACACGCAAACTAATCGTCCCATATGCCAATACTCTAACACGTAATCACTTACTCACCCACTTTCCACCTCCACCATTGCATTCTGCTCCTGGCCCAATGTCCAATGTCGTCCATCACAATTGCCCACTGGCTGTCGGCGTTCACGACACGAATTTGGGGACCAAAATTAACGCCCTGCTCGTGGACGAAAGATGTGGACTCCAAACTGGAGTACTGGCCAGAGAGCGGCGAGAGGTGGCCCTTCCAGGGCGCTCAGCTGGAGCTGTGCGCCCACCGTTGCTCTAGGCCAAATGTCAGCATTCACTTGCAGTTGAGGGCGCCCTCGGCGGCCGGGCTCGTTAGCGGCAAGGAGGCCGCAAGGGACTCGCTCGACAGTGAAACGAGCCTCTCGGAGGGCGCCGCCTCTTCCTCTTCCGCCTCATCGTCGTGGCCATCCAGCGGCTCCTCCTCGTCGGCGCCCAAGTGGGTGCCAATAGCGCGCCCCAGCGCCTCCCAAGAGCAGAATAATCGAGCCCGTCATGCACACTCGCTGATGTTCATGTCAACTTGGCCCACGGGGCCCACAGGCGCCTCCTTCCACTGCGACCGCGATCCCTACGCGATGGTGTCTAAGCGGCGGCTTTGCGGTAAGTTTTACACTGAAGAGAAGGATCATTTCGCGCCCAGCAGGCTCCATTGGTGCTTCAGTGTTGTGCTTTGTGGGCTGCTTGTGTGAGATGCTTGGCTTATATTGAGCAAGCGAGTGCCACACAGTGCAGAGTGTGAATAGGAACGCGATTGGAAGTGGAAATGAGAATGAGAATTAGAGTGGCAACCAATCCAAAGAGTTGCCGCCCACTGACTGCGCCGCACTGGCTGCCATCGAGCAGCCAGAGAGGGTGGCTGGAAATAATTGAATTTCGTCTTCCGATCGGTGAAATATGTGCACCATTCAGAGAGTGTCTGCCGCCAGCTGATGACCATCAAGTCCCGCCCATTGGATCTGGCATTCTGTGGCAGGGGAACAATGCACTCCGAGGGGCCAAATGGAGAATAAACCTCCGCCTGACCGCCACACTCGAGCCCCACTGATCACCTTGCTCGACAGACGAGCCAAGCCACAAGGCCACTTGTTTGTTTCGCCCTTTCTGTCCCTCTGCCTCGAGCTTCACTGATTTGCTTGTTAGACTGGCGGACGGCTAGCTGTGGGCGCCTAAGTGAAACCGGCTCAATGCACTGGTGTCTGAGTTTGGGCGTGGAGAATCTGCCTATTCCAGCAAAAAGCCCACTCGGCCAAAGCTCATTAATGTCCAGACCTTGCGCCCATTGTCTTGCCCTTTGGCCTCACGCCGCAGTCTAACTGGAACCTGCAATGAGCGGCCACTCTGAATGGGCAAACGTTGGCCCTTTGGCTTCTCGAACAGATAAGACAAAATTGCCATCGGTCAATTGCCCGGGGCCAAATGAAGGGGCTCAGTGGGCGCAGTTTCCACACACAGTCTGACATTGGCCTGGTCTGCGAGCACACACAAGTCGCACACAAGTCCCACACAAGCCGCACAGAGGCCCCACAGAAGAGCAAAGGGGCAGTAAAATAAACAAACAGAACCCCGCGGATTAGGTGCACCCCGAAATGCCGCCCGAAATGGTCTCATGATTGATCTCCTCCAATGGCCGACACTTTGGCCAGCCAGCTCGCTAGCCGGCCGGCCAGTCTTCCCACTTTTCCACCGAAACGGCAAGACGATCAGCTCGAGGTCAAAGATAAAGCCGATCTCCTATTACCAGCCAGTTGGCCGCCCGTTGCAGCCGCTCACTGTCTCTGTTGGCCGCCGGCGCTCAATCGGCCGCCAGGTGGAAAATGTCAATTGGCTTTCGGGACAATCATCCACTTCCGGTTCGACTTTGTCCCTTTGAGCTTGGGTCTTTGTGCGTGCGTGTGTGTCTGTGTGCGTGTGTCTTATCTCGAGCGGGCGACGAGTGGCGAGGGTTCTCATGTGCCGGCTGGCTAAGAGTTGGCGCAGCTTTGGGTGCTAGTTCCAGCCGAATCCATTTACATTGTGGGGCCGTCTTGGTGCAGAGGCGGCGTCTCGGGGGGAACTTTCTTGCGGATTAGGAGCACAGATGCGCCCCGTCCAAGTGGCGCCCCAGAGGCTGGCTCATCGATCATTGGCGGGCAGTGGCCCACTGTGCTCGAGCTTGGCGAGGGAGAATTTTTTCCAGGTGCGCGAAAAGTGGGCGCACGCGTCGCGCCTCTTCAGCCGCCCAGTTGGCACTGCAAATTTGGCCACATCCACTCCTGACACACTGGAATTGGTCACACACAGAGGAGCTGCAATTGGTCGCTGTCTGGCTGGGGGAGAATTTGTCGCCACTCGGGCCCTCCATTTTCTTCGTCCAGCCTAGCCAGTCGCCCCAGCTAAGAGTGCCCCCCGCTGGCAGAGAGCCCACGGACGCTTGTTTGCGCCAGGTGGACGCCCAACGAGCGCTTATAATTGGATGAGATAAGGGAAATTTAAAGCCTTGCCGCTTTGTTTGGCCGCAGAGAAGGCAAGAAAAAAGTTAGCTGAAAGGAAAATTGGTTGCCTAGCCTCTGGGTGCCCTTGGGGAAGGGACTTTGTGTGCGGTCTGAGCTGGTTGCAGGCATTGTGCAGACTTCTGAGCGTTCGAGACGCACTGCTCGCCAAGGCAAATTGTTTGTTATCCTTTTCTGGCCCATTGGCTGAATCCGACTGGCCGAAAAAAGGCATTGTTCGGCCTCTCTGGAGTCTGAAACTTGTGCCTTTTTCCTCAGCCTTTGCGCCATCGATCAGAAGCAGCTCCCAGCGGCCCAAGAGGCCAGCCGAACTGGATCGATATCGGCGCATAATCAATCTAGACTGACTGGCCGCGCGGCGCCTCCAGATCGATTCCTCGGCCAGATCTTGTGGCTTACTGGCGGCCAACTTTGCCGCCTTCACTTGGCCCCCTTTGAAGACTTGGGGCGCCTGTTTGTTGTGTCCCCACGCGGCGCACACTAAGCCTCGGCCGGCTAATGAATGTGGCCCGCCCGTGCTCTCTGCTTGGGCTCTATCTCTACTCCTAGTCCTCCTCTTCTTTTTCCCCTTTCGCCTTTCTGTCTTTCCCTCTTTCCAACCAGCGAAGACACACAATAAACTAACAATGAACTGGGCCCTCCACAAACCGACAAACTGCGCCCCAACTTTCGGCACCATACCATTGGCTCCCTTCGACACTGCAGGCGCCCAAAGGCGGGCCGTTGAGCTGTTGCCACCGTGGAGCGTGCACACCAAATGGATCGGCGCCCTTCTGGCAAGTGGCAAGAGGGAGTCCACCAATGTGCCGACGACTTGGACGGCCCAATCCCCAACTCGTCGGGCCCCAACCAAAGGAGGCCACTCGCAGGCGGCGGCCGAACGCGAGAATGGACACCAGCAGCAGCAGACGCAGGAGAGGCGTCTGCTGGGCGAGGAGTGGGACTCTGAGTTGGAGCTCGAGTTGGAGGCGCCCCGAAACATGGAGAAGGGCGGCCCAAATCAGCCGGCCAACTGGTCTTCTGGACAAATGGGCTTGGACAGGGCCGAGGTGCAGCCGGGGCCAGCTGGCTCGCTTGCAGTGGCGGGCCTCTCGGAGGAGGAGAATCTGGGCGCCTACCAGCTGGAGGGCAGCTACGGGCGTCTGGCCAGCCGAATCCTCGCCACTAGACACCATCTGCAGCAGCAGCAGCAGGAGGCCAAAGCTAGTCAGTCTGGGCCACCAAATGGGCGCCCAGCTGCAAAGTCGGCGGCCACTGCAGCGCGCCCCAAGCGCAGACACAGCTCAGCCGCCGCAGCCAGTCCCACGCGAACACGCCCGCCCGACCCCAGCGCCATCTACCGGGACCAAGTGTACCACTTCGACGGACGCTCCACTGTGGTGCTGGTGCCCCGCGTTGCACTCTTAGGCGCCGCCCAGCTCGCCCTCAAGACCTCCAAGCAGCTCAAGCGCCAAGCGGCCAGCTACCACCACCACTTGTTGCCCAACGTCTTCGGCCACAAGCACACTCTGAGCTTCTGGATGCGCCACGCCCCTCTGGGCCAGGCCAACAGTCGCCCGGAGGAGCAAGGCGCTCTGGACGAGGGCAAGTTGGTTGACGAGACGGCCGGAAGCAGCCGGGAGCATCTGGTGTGCGCTAGCGAGGTGCGCCCGCTCACCGGGCCTCTGGTGTCTCGCCAGAGGCGCCCACCGGCCGAGCTCGAGCGGGCCGCCTCGGAACAGCCGCGGGGCCACCACTACGCGTTGTTCCTGCGCGACTGCAGACTGTTCCTGCAGCTGAGCGCGCCCCCAACGACCAGCAACAACAGTCTGGACAAGGAGTGGCGCTGGCGGCCCGCTGGGGGCCAGTTGTGCGACAACAAGTGGCACTTGTACTCGGTGAACGTGAACTTGGAGCAGGAGCGCGCCGAGCTCTTCGTGGACGGCCAGCAGTCTGAGGATGGCCAGAGCAAGCCGCTGGCCAAGCGGCCAAGAGGTCAGCTCGCTCGCGAGGGGGCGGAAAACGAGCTTCCGGCCGAGCTTCAGGCAGCCAAGTGGCCGGCGACGAGCAACAAGACTGGCCCGCTCACCTTGGCGCTGGGCGCGTGTTGGGCGCCGCCCGCGCAGCCGAGCGGCTTTTTCCGAGGCGCTTTGAGTGGACTCAGTGTGCTGATGGGCGCCAACGAGGACGGTCAGACTCTGGAGTGTTTGGGCCGCTGCACCGAGTCGCTGGTGTCGATGGAGCCGCAGAAGGACGACGGCGTGTCCTCCAGTCGTCGGGGCCAGTCCAGAGGCAGAGCTCAGGGCGGCCCAAAGGCGGACAAGAACGAGCGCGAGTCAGCGGCCATCGACCACTCGCTGGTCGCCTACCAGGAGTCCCAGTCCACCATCAGACTGTTCGGCCACGACCTGCTCGACCTGGAGGAGGCGTTCACCCAGATTGCCTACGTGAACAGGCGCCAGATTCCCTCAATTGGACGCAGAACCATCAGTGTCCACACAATCGTCCAGTGTCTCAACCACTCCTCATCCTCGTCCAGCGCAGCATCAAACCATCGAGGCCACTCCTTCGAGAGCATCCAAGTTCAGCCAATTCAGGTGGAGATCGACGTCCAACCCAGTGCCCAGTTGCCGCTCATCTCGATCTTCGGCTCGTGGCGCAACTTGGCCCGCGAATATGGCGCCTTCCAGAAGGGCGTCCAATTGTTCGCCTCCATCAGATTGCAGGTGAAAAAGATCAAACTTCCAGTGGAGACAAAGTCCAGCTCAAGTGGCCAGCTGCTGGTGGACAGGCAGCAGCCAAATTTGGGGCCCGAAAAATCGCCCTTGGACGAGGACGAGCTGCTGGACTATGTGGAAGACGTTGGCTTTGGTCAGGGGGAAAAGGCGAGCCAATCGAGCGGCAGTCAAGCTATGGGACCACACAGTCAGTCGCCAGGTTCAGGACCATCATCGCCAGACAGCATTTCCATTGAACCAGTGGACAACTTGGCCTCCCTGAGGCACCGGATTGAGGCTTGCACGGTTTTTGTCGACGGATTGCCCTTGAACCAATCGCACGAACGGCTGCTCTTGCCTGCCGACCAACTGGACAGGCTGGCTCTGTACTGGCGCTCGTCGGCCGAGGGAGCGATCATCTATGGACTAGATAGTGTGGAAAACTACCAGTCGCTCGTGAGGAGGATTGCCTACCAGAACGATCGGCCCCAAATGCACAACGAACGCTCCTTCAAGCTGCAGTGCTCGGACATGAGCGGCCGCTTGTTGAGCAACGAGTACAAACAGACAGTGACCATGATACACTTGAGACCCAATTCGGCCGACGGGCAGGAAATGCTAGTTGCAAACGAGGATTTGCCTTTCGGACAAATTCAGGCGGATGCTCACCAATCGCCAATAGAGACGGGCTATAGTTCTCTTCGTGAGTCGGACAGCCAATTGGTCGAGTGGGAGGCCAAAGCGTACGATCCAGAGACGGGCTACAAGTTGGAGAGTGGGCACACAAACTTGAACAGAATTGCCATCGCTTTCCTGGTCTTTGTCGTCAGTTTGATCCTGATCATGCTCATCGTTGCGCTGACAACTCTCAGAGAGACGGCCTGTGAGGACGCAAAGTCACTCAGAGCCGAGCAGCGCTCCAAGAGGATTGCTCTGGCCACTGGTCACAGTGGTAGTCGACATTCTCGGCTTGTGGGACACAGTCACAGTGAAATGGACAGTGATTTGGTGCCACTCGACGAGGACGACTTGGAATTTGAGGCCGAAAGTGAGGAGGAAGAGTTTGGTTTCGAGGACAGAGTGAGGAGGAGGAACTCTGGCTCTGGACAGCAGAGCGACTTTTACGATGAGGAGCTGAACAGCGACGATGAGCTGGAGGAGAAGGACTGGTCGGCGAGGATTGTGATGAATCCAGTGTTGCATGGCCAAACTCAGGCCAGTGCTTGGGGCTCGAGGAGGGGGAGCTCGCGAAAGGATGAGAACGACAAGCAGGAGACACTTGTTGTGGCCGAATTTGAGCCCCATAATCTTTCAGTCAATTGCAGGCCACTCTATTTGGACAAACTGTTGCGATGGCGCGACAAATTCAGACTCCGCGATTCAAAACAGAGGCCAGCGAGGAATATGAGAAATGACGACGATCTGAGTCCAATGGGTCACAACTATGCGTCGTCACCTTGCGAGACCCTCTCGAGCGGTTCGAGCGACACGGACTCATGCGGCGAGATGGATGACGGCGAGGAGGGACCAATGGGGGCCAACGATGATCTGCTCTGTCGATATCACCACTCGTGTCACGGTGGCCACGAGCACGACCATCATCACCACAGATCTCATGCCGGCTTTCATCAACCAACGAGCTCCAGAGGTCGCGATCTGGGCCATCATTGGTCGTCAAATGACAACAACTTCCCCCAAGCTGACGATGATTCGGAGCATGCTGGCCAACATTATGAACTGTTCCATCTGCACCACGTGCATCACACTTGCCTCAGGCAACAACCCAATGAAACTGGTGGGGACAAGAGTCCCGACAGAGATGAGTGCAGTCATACGGGGCCTCAAGCGAAGGATGGAGCCGAGATCGTCAGAGGGCCAGTCAGGCGAAAAACGCGAAGGACTATCTCAAAATGACTATTCTGACAAATTAGGATTCGAATTCATATGTGATACTGATGAGAATTAAAGGAAACTCTTAACCAATTTCTGAGCATAAAAATTTTGTGGATTTTTATTTTAAGAGGCGTCTTATACATCTGTAACAAGCTTAAGCAAGAACTTCTTTTCTTTTGTCAATCGATTTAAAGAGTTAAAAAATTAATTTCTTCACCCCGCAAGCAATGCATCTGATACGGGTGGTGCTATCTAATGGACCTGAAAGTTGGGTAGGGACCTATTTTGGACTTCCTGGGGGTGCCTGTGACCCTACTCTGGTTGCTTCTCTCTCCTCGCGCATTGTAATTTCTCTTCGAGCCGTGGAAATACACTTTCAGCAGCAGATAAGTCGATAAGATTGAAGCGATGATTAATATCACAAGTATTAGTGGTGCGTAAATATAATAGTTGAAACCTTTGAATTGATTGAAATAGTTCTCCAATGATTTGCCAACTTTTTCGCCCATGTGCACCATCGGCTGAAGAACTAACTGTGTGATGTAATCTACCGCTGTCATGGCTATATTTGGAGTAGGGGTTGAATTTTTCAGACCCTGGCAATTGTTGTAGTCGTAGTTTATCCATGATGCGAAACGGGCCATGAGCGAGGGGTTGGCACATCGCTCTTCTATCTGCTGTTGACTTATCTTGACCTTATCGAGGCTATGCATACAGTATTGAGCGAAACCCACTATAACAAAACTGATTGGCCATGATCTCCATTTGAGGTTCGCGTAATTGCTGCAGAACCATGCCAATAAGCATACAACAAACAAAATAATTGGTAGATGGATTGATGCTGAACCACCGATAAAATCCGAGTTCACAAACATGGGCGTGGGGCTTGAATGTGAGAATGAGTTGAATAAATTTGAAAACAGGCTTGTCTGAGTGGGTCTTCTAATGGTTGCCGATGATATGAAGTTTGACATGAGATTTTCTATCCTGTTAAGGCTCGTGCAGCTCATTGCCCCTTTGTCCCCCTTGATTTGTTTCAACATATCCAAATAATCTTCGTAAGACAATGACGATTGGTATATGAATTCGTCATCCAGCTCACTTGGTTGTAGTTCATTCATTTGATTAAATAATTTCTTGACAATCCGTCCCAGGATTATTTCGGCGCCCATCCGGCATGAGCCATCTTGTGAAGTCCCAGGCTGATCACTGCCTAGGAATGAAAGTCCGTGGTCGTTCCGTGGCATTTTGTTGACTGAGGGTGTTGCCAATGGGTTTATGTGGTCAATAGGGCGGTAATTCGAGTAGTCATCAGATGGTCCGATTCCATAGTCCATGGTGGGATGGGATTTGATTGCGGAATTAATAAATAAACGGTAAATTTAACGTCACGGCCCGCAGGAAACAGATTGGGCGGGCAGTGTTTTCACCGGCTCGTCTAAGGTGTACGTGTTTTCTGCATGACACACATTGCACATGGGCCAAAAAAACATTGGCCAATGTTTTCGACTTTTCTGCGCCAATCCACATCCCATGGCCTTTGCAAGGAATCCAGGGTTTTTGCGATAGATTGCGCAATCATGAAGCGCGCTCCATAAGCCGGAGTGTTATGAAGTAAATCGGGTCGAACAAGGACAATAACCCTGAAACACGTGCTGCGTCCCTTAAGGACAGTGTACGTTGTAAGAAGCAGCGTAAGTTGCGATTGACTCTCATTCGACTATTAAACTCCCCTAGGAGTATTGTTCATCAGCGATACATTGTAAGACGTATGATCACTCCGAGTCTTACACATTTCCCCAAAATATCGTCACAAACCCCACAGAGACGGCGCTCACCTCGTGCGTCCTGATTTGAGGCAAGTCTCCTCGTGGTGATGGACAAGCCAATATCGGTCTATTTCATGATTCTGGCCCCATTTTGCACCACATGAAACTGTGAACAATCCGGCGATCTAGCCATGGCTATTTTATTCATGTTGTGACTGAGCTTTATGCCAACATGTTTCATTCGACCAATGTGCGAAAAATAGCTAAGTATTGCAGGCGCACCATATCCACGTCCAGAAAGTGCGATAAAACACCGACCAGGGATGATAAGGGAGCTAGCCTGTCAGATGCTCAAATAGAAAAAAAATTCTTGAGGAACATTGGTATAATTGCCCATATCAATGCTGGCAAGACGACAACCACGGAGAGGATCCTCTACCATGCGGGTTCCACCCAGACGGTGGGCGATGTTGACAAGGGTAACACAATTACAGATTACTTGATTCAAGAAAGGGACCGAGGCATCACCATAACCTCTGCAGCTGTCACTTATAAGTGGAAGAAGCATATGATAAACCTAATAGATACGCCTGGTCATGTCGATTTTACGATCGAGGTTGAGCGTAGTCTCTCGGTTCTCGATGGTGCTGTCACTCTACTTGATGCATCAGCTGGCATCGAGGCACAAACAGTCACCGTCTGGAATCAGGCTGCGAGGTATAATTTAGCAAATATCATATTCCTCAACAAGATGGACAAACCGCAGGCCGATCACATGATGTGCCTCAAAGATCTCAAAGTGAACCTAGGTATCAAAGTGGGTTTGATTCAACTGCCGGTGAAAAGCGCCAACAATAGAATCGATACGGTAATCGATGTGATAAATAGACGTGCACTAAGCTGGCCCGAGCCAGAAAGAGACAATGGATCCAGTTATCTCAATCAATCATTGGACGAGTTTCAGGCTACCACGAAGAAGCCAGACAAGAAGCTTCTTGACGAAGTGGAACGAGTTCGCGAATGTTTGGTCAATGATTTAGCAGATTCCGATGAGAAACTCGCTAGTCATGTGATAGAATGTGATAGAATTGGTCAAGTTTCCGATGAGGAAATAAGAGAGGCACTGCGTAGATGTGTTATAAAAACTGAATACTGTCCAGTACTATTGGGTAGCTCCTTCAAATATGTGGGTGTGCAACAGTTAATGGACGCCATAAACAACTATCTGCCAACACCTGTGGAAAGAGAGGAACAAATACTGCAACGGTTCGGGCTCAACAAAAAGGCAATCACCTCAAGCCAGCAGCCTTGTGCTTTTATCTTCAAGATCATGCACGACAAGCGGCTGGGAGCCCTGAATTATCTGCGGATTTTTGGTGGCAAGATCAATCGAATGCAGAGTTTGAAAAATTTGCAAACCAACAAGGTGGAGCAGATCAAGAGAATCTTCAGGCCGTTTGCAGATGAACTGACAGAGATTGAGAAGCCAGTATTCAAGGATGATATTGTTATTGTGACCGGTCTGTCTGACTCAAGAACGGGTGATATTTTGGTAGAGCAAGGGTTCAGCAAAGCCGAAGAGAACTCTGTCGAGAGTTCTCGTGGAGAGATGGAGCTGCAAGCAGGCGAGCAGCCCTCACCCTCCGGCCAAGTGTCCATGGAAGAAGAGGCCTATGAGCCGTCGAAGGCAATCGCTGCGGCTAGAAATCGGCAGCCCTTTTTATTGTTAAATAATGAGTTGTTAGTGCCAAACATCCCTCGAATGGAGCCAGTGTATTTTTGCACCATTGAGTCGCCATCAACGTCAAAGCAAATGAAACTGGAGGAGGCGCTCGCCTGTCTCTCTCGGGAGGATCCCTCGTTCACCTACGAGGTGGACACCCTTGGAGTTGGTACAATTCGTGGAATGGGCAAGCTCCACTTGGAGATCATGCGCGACAGAATCATGTCAGAGTATGGGGTGGACTCAATACTTGGCCCCATGCAGATATCCTATCGCGAGACAATCAGCGGTTGCGCCGTCGAGGAGCTCAAGGTGAACCGCTTGATCAATGGTGTTCGCAATAGACTATCCCTAAAGCTATATGTGCGCTCGCTGGCCAACTCTGGAGCCTGGAATCAGAAGAGGCTGCGCCTTGACTGTGGCCCAGAGAGCACCCTGTCCACCATGCGCGCTGACCACAGGCGAGCCGTAGAGACGGGCGTGTCTCGGGCCATGATGCATGGACCCCTGTTGGGCTATCCAATGGTCGACTGCGACGTCCTACTGCTCGAGTTCCAGGCAAACTACCGCTGTGGACTGGCCCTAATCTCGTCCGCTGCCTCCCAGTGTCTCATGCAGGCCTTCAGCCGCTGCTCGCCCTTCCTAATGGAGCCGATCATGTTGCTTGAGGTGGTGGCCCCCAAGGCGCACAACAGCACCATCGTGGGCGACCTCAGTTCCACTAGACGCGGAGTTGTTATTAGCACCCAGGCCCGTTCGGCCACCGACTCGATTGTGGTTCGCGCCCACGTGCCTCTGGCAACTCTGGCCGACTATTCCGAACATTTGCGCATTCTCACTTCCGGCCGGGCAAGTTTCTCAATGGAATTGCACAATTATGCTGCAGTGAGCGAGTCGGAGCGCAGCAACATAGTTAGAATATAGATTTCCCTTTCGCGGCCTCGTTCACCATAACGCCGCTGGCATTTGTGTGTGTGCTCGTGTGGGGGCCAGTCTGGAAAGAGTTGCGCTTGGAGAGTGGTGCTTTGGGCGGGCAGCAGCGGGCGACCATCGGCGGGCCCACACAACTGGCCCGCCTCGCATATTTTTGGTCATTTTTCATATCCCGAACTCTGGCTCTTCCCCCAACACACAGTCTCTCTTCGTGGTGGCCGCCGCTGATCCCTCGCCAACTTATTCTCTCTCTCTTTCCACAGTTCTATATGATTCTCTCTCTCTGTCTCTTGGGCGGCTCAATTCGAACAAGAATAAATCCTTCTGGTGCAGCTGTGTGAGGGCGATGTGGTGTGCGCGCGTGTGGCCGACTTGGCGGGCCGATTCATTTTGTGGCCCAACTCTTTGGCCACCCAACACTTGGCGGAAAGCCGCACGTCTTTTGCCTCATTTGCGCGCTCACTCGAAGGCCTCGAGAAGAGCCAGAAGAGCAGAAGAGGAAGAGGAGGAGGAGGAATTTGGGCTTCCTTGAGCCTCTCGCTCAAGATGGCGGCCTCACCAAGCGTCCAATCCGCTGCAGAAACTGCACAAAGAGGCCTCCTGTTGGCCCACCACGAGGAGCCCAAGAGGAGCACACGAAAGGGGGACGCAAGTGGGGCAGAGGGGTGGGTCTGTGTGTGGGACTGTGTGTTTGGGGCTTCTCTTGAGGGCCGAGAGGAAGCCCCAAAGGCAAACGGCGGCTAGTCTGCGCGAGAGGAGCCCACTGGCCGAGTGTTTGGGGCCACAACGGGCAGAAAAGGGTGCAACTTGGCTGGAACTGGCCCCAAGCAACTGGCGCAGACGACCACTGTTAGCTGAGGGCCGGCAACTGGAACTCGCCGACGCGTGTCATCAGCGTGCCCGGCCGGAAGTTGGCCGGGCCAAAGTGCAAAAAACTATCATTTATGCAAAGAAAGTTGTCGCTGGCTGTTGGTGCAGCCTAAGGGAGCACCAACAGCCAAATGAGAAGGACAGAAGGCGGCCTGGTGGATGTGGATGTGGATTTGGATTTGAATTTGGCAGCGGCACCCTTTCTTTTTTCTTCCCCCCTTTTTGCGCTCCTTTTTCATTCCGGGAAGAAGGCGCCAAATGGGCCCAACGCGCAAGCATGGCACTGCTTTGGGAGTGCGGCCGGCCTCTGTCCCTTTCGAAAAGTTGCCCCTTTGAGGCCGCGCGCCAGCTGGACAAGTCGTGCGGCAAATTGCACCAACCAGCTCGACTCTAAGAGCACAGAGAGCAGGGAACTCGGTTGGCCGGAAGTGGCAAGTCGCCCACTGTCTGCCGGCCCCAAGCAGTCGACCTCTCGATCAAATAGGGCGATCGATTGATCGAGTTTGGGGTTTTCCTTCGCCAGTTTGCATTTCGGCTTCACAAGTTTGAGTTTGGCGCTGGCTGAGCGGGCCAGTTTTGCCGCCGGAACAGTGCCAAGAAGCGCCCCTCAGGCCGCCGCTCGGGCATTTGCATGTGGGAATTGGGCAAACTCTTTGGAGCGCGTTCAAAAGCGCCCAAAAGTGAAGAGTTCAAGTCTTGGCCGTGCGCGTCTGTCTGCTCGGAGGGTGCAAATTGAAGCCTTTGAATTGGCGTGGCCGATCCAGAGGTTCAGCTGTGCTAAGGAGTGGCCAGAAGGAAGAAAAAGAGGAGCAGAAGAGGCGAGCAAGCTGAGCAGAAGTGACGTTTTTTCCCCTCCAACTTTGGGCCCCTTCAAGTTGCCTTAATGCGGCCCAACTTGCTGCCCAACGTTTTGTTTACGTTTTCCCCATTTGGACACATTGGCCGCCAATATGCAGGCCCACTTTGCAGGCTGGCCAGCAGAGAGCAGCGAGCAGCAAGCGGCCAAAGAGGAGGAGCAGCAAGAGGTGAGTGTGTGTGTGTGTGTGTCTGGTGGGCGCAAATTATTCGCGCGCAAACAACATTTTTAGGAAATTGGAGAAAGGGCGAACAAAAAAACGGTTAAATTTTTCCCCATTTTTTGCCTCCCCTTTCACTTGGCAAAGCCCACAGGCAAAAGAGGGGCTCTTTTTTCTCCCTCTTCTTCTCCAATTGTTTGTCCTTCCCTTTTTGCCCTCGTCTGGCACGCGCCACACACAAGCTCCTCACTCCACCTTCTTGGGGCCAGTGGCTGGCCCCCCGAAAAGCAAAGGGAGACACTTTCTTCCCCCTCGCTCAGCGTTGGCCAGCGCCCAGGGGGAAGAAATTATGACATCAACTCGTTCGTCAGACGCAACTCTTGAAATCAAGCGATTTCCACTGCAATGCAAAGAGGCGGCCACTTGGAACGCCCCTTAGCTCAGCTGTCCAATGGGCCTGAATGGCAGGCCAGCATTGGTGCAGAGGCGGCGACAATGCAGCGTTGGGTGGCCAGTTTGTTTTGATAGTCGTCGAATTGGCACCCATTCTGCTCCATTCAAATGGCTCCAATTCGGCTCACACGCGGCCCCAAAAGAGCCCCAAGGATCGCTAAGAATCGCCAAGGATCTCTAAGGATCGCCCAGCCTTAAGGGTCTCTGCTGGGCTGTCTGCTGGCAGCTTTGGGCGCAAGCGAAAGAGTGCACAGTTCTCGCTTGAATTGGGCGTTCCATTTGGCCTTAGTGTGAAGCCGATTGGGCCAATCGCTTGTGTATGTTTCTGCTGCTTTTGGATTTGGAAAAGTGGTAAGAGTTTGAAAAAATTCAAATTTGGCTTCTGCTTCGCATGGAAAAGGAAAACTCAAACGCCGGTCAGGTGAAACAATGTCGCCCAGTTTCGTACTGAAAGTACAAAGATAAATTTGGCCAGATTTACTCCTCAGATATGGAACTGCCTTTGAGAGTGGCTGCGTGTTGGCCACACACTTTCTCAGGCACAGAGACCGCATGAAATGACCACAAAATTGGAAAATCATGAGAATTTTATGGCCAAAAGAGTGGAACTTTTGCCCATTTTTTGCATAATGTCAAAACAACATTGAGCTCAGAGATCGCCATTCCAACGGCGCGTGTTCTCCATTAACCTCTTCTTCTTCTTCTTCTTCTTCTTCTGCTCCTTCTTGTTGCAATAGTAGCAAAAGAGCCTCTTTTGCTGCAAAGAGTTTGCAGCAGTTATCGAGTTTGCTCGTTCGATCGTTTGGGTTTGCGGCTTTTTTGGTGGAAACATTGTGTTTAGTTGGCCGCACGCCAATGGAAACTGTCTGCGAGTTGGCCCAATGGAGAAATTCTGCAAAGATTTGGGAGTAAAAAAGTTTTTTCAGAAAGAAAAAATGTGAAAAAGCTGCACAGAAGAAGCTCAGTGTAAATATGCAACATTTCTCCCTTTTCTCCTTTTCTCTCATCTGCCAATCTGGTCGACTGCCAATGCAAAGGCAGTTGCAAACAGTGGCTGATATAAATGATCGATCGAGCTAAATGACAGTGAACAATTGGCTGGCTTGGAAGAGAAGTTGGTTGGCCACAGTTTTGCGGCCGTCGCGTGAAGGAAATGGGTCCGAAATGGGCGCAAAATGGACGCCAAATGGAGGCGAAATGTGTCTGCTGGCGAGTGGCCGACTGGCCGGCTGAGTGGCCGCCCTCGTGGACACTCTTGGGCAACTCTTTTCCCCTTTTGGGAGCCAAAACTGGCGCCCGATCATTAGCTTGGGTGGGAACGCGAGCTGGTCTCTGGCGCGCGTTCAGCTTACTGTACAGTATGCCCAGTCTGTGCCCAGTTTGTGCACTGTTTCTGCACTGTTTGTCCTGCAGACTGCTGCTGCTGGTGGACGGCCAAGTGGCATGATTAATTATGCGCCCCCCGCGGAATTTGGAGGTGCAGGTGGCCGCAAGTGGCGAGGCACCTGGCAGCCTCTAATGGATTCGGAGTTGGGATCGAATGGCAAGTGGCCGCAGCATCAAAAATCAATTCCTCCCAGCCGCTCGAATATCACTTAGCCGCGGCCAAAGCTCCAGACTTTCGCCTCAGCCTCGAGGGGTCGCCCTATAGAGCGGCCTCGCAAAGCTCCTTTCCCCTTCCGCTTCCGCCTTTCTTGTCTCCTCTTTCCGCCGCTGGCTAGTGTGGCCCCTATAGACTGGGCCCGGCAGAAGGGTGACGCAGCTCGGGCCAGGCGCTTAATTGGGCCCATTAGGCAACCCTCGGCGGCCACACACAGAGACAGAGGCCGGCGCTGAGCTGAGCTGAGGCTGCGGGCGCTCAGGGCCGGCTAATGATGGTTCGAATCTCGCCTGATTGGCTCGCCAGCCTGAGCTTGTCTCGCGGGCGAGCTAGAGAGCGCTGGCTGCGCCCACCAGCGCCAGGTGTCGCCGGTCGTTGGGGCGAGCGAGCGCGTGGGGAGCAGTCTCCTACTAGACCAGAACTGCCGCCGCCGTGGGCAACTGTGAGGAACTGGGCCGGCGGCGAACTGGCTTCCGGCCGGCGGGCTGGCCCAAGCTGGCGCCCACTCGGCCGGGCGGCCAGCTTGCCGGCTCGCCACTCGCCCTAATCCAGCGCCCAAAGTGCTCCTATAAAGCGTCCGGTCGGCCTGGCCAGCGGGCGGGCTGCCCAGCCGGCGCGCTGGCCCCAGTCTGCGGCGGGCGGCGGACGGCCAGCTGCGGGCTATAGGCGTCTCTGGGGGCGAGCAGTCAGTAGCCGGCAGTTGAACTGGCTCGCTTTTGGCCCAGCCAGCCAGCCAGCCAGCCACACGCAGACGGCTGGCCGCAAGTGGCAAGCGGCCGCGCGTCCGGTCAGCGCCGGAAGGGGCGCCATTGTTGGTCGGCGGGCGGGGCTGGCCGGCGGGCAAGTCGCGAGTGGATGGGGCAGGGTGGATAGTGGAGAGACGAGGGGCGAGGGTGGGCCGAAATAAATGAACAAAGTGATAGGTGAAATCCCCTCCCATCTGATTGAGTGGCGTCTGCATTGGGCCATCCATTTGAATGCGTCTCTAAAGCGGCTCCAGTTCCCCTTTGGGCTCGGCTGCAGTGCATTTGCATTGGACATCGCAGCATCGCGCACTGACTCCCAGAGACTGGGGTTAGCGCGCAGTGCTCACAGTCTGCACTACTGAATGCACTACTGTATGCACACTGCATAGTGCACACTGCAGACTGTGTGCACTGAGAAGCGCCGCAGCTTGGGTGCAGTGCATTGGCCAAGCAGAGCAGAGCAGAGCAGAGCCGGCCGGAGAGGCGAGAGCGAGATTGAGATGTCCAAATGGGGACGCCCTTTGTGTGCGCCGCTTTAATGGGCCCGCGCGTGCCTAGATTATAGATTAACTCCCCAGTGTGTGTGTGTGTGTGGCTTGCTGGAGCAGTGGCGGACCAGTGGCCGAGTGGCGGGCGGCCCAAAGCACGCGCGCAGGACAATTGGCTCTGGTCCGAAATGTTTGTCTCCCATCTCTCTTTGGGGCCACTTCTCTTCGCGTGTGGCCCCAAAGAGACCGCCCAGAGCAGCGAGCCAGCGCCCAACTGTCGCCCACTCGGGCCCGAGATTAATCGGCTGCAGTGGGCGGCCTCCTCTGGGCCCAAAGACGAGCTGCGGGCGGCCACACGCAGACCAGACACATCGCCCACTCGGCGCCGCCCAGCTCGACCCGCGCGCCCCAGTCGAGCTTCCCCTCCGAGCAGGTCAGCTGCTCCTCCTCCTCAGAGTTGGGCAGCCCATTTTTTGCCCCGAGCGAGCGCGTGCCACAAAGCGGCCGGCAGTCCTCCGGCTTCCCCGGCAAGTTCCGGGCGGCCAGCGAGCAGTCTGCTGGCTGGTGGCGCGCGCCAACTGGCCCAGCTCGGCGGACCACACACACTTGCTGGTGGCATATGGCGCCAGTGGGCACCAGTTCGCCAGGTCCGAGCGGGCAAATTGGGCGCCTATATTGGCGAGCAGTGGCCGCAGACAGTCTGCGGCCGGCCCGCTGGCCTCTGCTCGGCCGCAGCTTCACTCGGGGCCACTCACAAGGCTGGCTGGCCGCCCGCTCGACCGCAAAAACCGCTCACTTATAGACACCAACAACGCAGACTAGCTCTGGCCGGTGCTTTGGACTAGCTTTACTTTAGGCCAAATGCGCTTTGCTTTGGCCTGAAACACCCTAAGCTCAAGTGCAGTGAGCCCAAAGTCCACCACTTTGGCCACTCTGGTCCATTTGGCGCGCCTATATTTGGCCGCAACAAATTTGGGCTCCATTTGCTTTAATGGTCGTTTAAATTGCACTTGGCGTGCGCCCCCGCAGACAGTCTCTAGTTGCCAGAGACTGCTGCTAGTGGACGACAATTTGTGTTGAGTGGCCAATGTTTCCATTTGCTCGGCCCGAACTTTATGGGCTGCTAATTTGTCGCCCATTTGCCTTACGCTCTCTTAGCGCCCAAATGTGAGCACCTACTTCACACTTACTAAACTCATCCCACTCCTCAGCTGCCCACTAGCCACTAGCCACTGTCTCTCCTCAGCATTCAGCAGCCCCACTTCTTCCGGCCCCCAAAGTGAGCATTTGTCTGCTCACTTCCGGTTCGGGTGTTTTCCCCCCTCGAAAAGTTGTGCGCGAAAACTTGTCCCTCGTCTGCAGAGAGTCATCTTTGCTCACCGCCGACCAGAGACGAGGAGCAGAAGGCGCCGCGTTGGGCTCTTACTCTTCTGCCACAAGAAAGGCGCAAAAAAGGCTTACAAGCTGGGCTCTTGTTCGCCTTTGTGGCCCGCAGACAAGGGCCGGCCACAAAGAGAAAGAGAGCTCCAGTGGCGCCCGAGCACAAAGGAGAATTTATTGCGACTTTTTTTTGGGGCCGCCCAGTTTTGGACCAGTTTTTGTGCGACAAAAAGGGGCCACCAGAAATCAGAAACTGGCCAGAAATCAAACTGTGCGCCTCCTAATGAATGGGCCCCTTCGAAGACTGTCCCACTTGGAGGAGAAACAGTCACCACTTCCGGTTTCGATTGTCGGCCCAGTGTTTTGAACTGGAGCTTTTGGTTGGATTTGGGGCGCGCGTTTAAGAGGTGGAGAGTTGGACGAGTTTTGGCGGACAACTGTCAGCGGCATTTCTGTGCGCGGCGTCTGGTGTTTGGAGGACGTCCATTTGTGTGGGGTCCTGCAATGCTGGGATTTGCGCGTGAAGAGAGGCCGCAGACTGGGGGGCGCACGAGGAGCGCTTGGGGCGGCGTCTACCTGAAAGGATTGGCCGCCGCTCCAAGTGGGTGACCCCATTTCGTTTCAGTGGCGAACGGGGGGCGCCAATTGGGGGCCAGTTGGGGGCGCAAAAGCGTTCGATGTTGTGGCGCTTTGTGCCTGTGCATTTTGCCTGTGCATTTTGCCTGTGCTTTATGCTTGTGCTGAGGATCCAGCGCCGCTCAACTGGGCCAAAAGAGGCAGGCCCAAAGGATGCCAAAGGTCCAGAGAAGAGGCTCGCTCGGCTGGCGACACACTGAGAGCGGCCGCTTTGTTGGCCAGAGCGCTCTGTTGGCTGCTTTGCTGGCCGCCTTCTTGCGTCATCTGTCAGGCGGGCGGCCGAGTGAGCGTGTGGAGTCGGCTGGAAGGAGGCGGCCTCCTCGCGCGCGTGTCCATCTGCTCGGCGGGCAACATTGGGCCATTGCGTAACGCAAGAGCAAGAGCAAGAAGGAGGCCGTACCTGAGGGGCGGCCACACAGGCCAGAGAGCGGCGAGAAGGAGGCTGGAATGTGTGCGGACTGTGTTCGGACTGTGTTTGGGGCCGCACAGGAAGGGTGAAGAGTGGCCCGTCCGGCTTGCTCGCACACTCACAAATGGAGGCCGCCCCTGAGGACTGGCGCAAAACTGGCTCAAAACTGGCGCAAATCCCGCCCGAATGCGCCTTTTCGGGGGGCCTTTTAATGAGCTCCAGCTGAGAGGTTGCATGCAAAAGAGTCTCAGAGTTGCGACACGCCGAAAGGGAGAGACTGGGGCCCAAGACGAGCTGAGCCAAGCCAGAGCTGAGCCACAGAAGCAGAACACGAGCGCATCAGACTTGGACCCTAAGGCTTGGAGGAAAGTCCCTTTGCACAATTGCTCCCTTTTTGCGCCAATTTGTTGGCCCCTTTCTGTCCAGATTTGCGCCCCTCAGTGAGCGGCCAGAGCGGCCAGTGAGCAGGCCGACACTTGGCCTTCCTGAAAGCCCGAACGGCCAACTCTCTGCCTTCAAGCTGGACACGCAACTGCGCAAGTGAGGCGGCCAAATGGGCCGCTTGAAACGGGCGCCTCTTTTTCCGATGCTTATCAGGCGGGCTGATTGTTGTTGTTCCTCAATGCGGCCTCTCAGAGCCAGTCTCTGGCACTGGGCCGACCCTTAGCCACTGGCTCACTGCTCACTAGCGCCCACTAATGCCCGCTCGGACCAGCGGCCAGCAGAGAGAAGGCTGAGGAAAAAAAAGGGGCGGCAAAAAATCAGCCGGCCGAGCGTTAGCCACGCGGCCGGCATTACACTAATCGATTTTTTCCTCTCTCTTTCTCTCTGTGTGCGCAAATTGTTCAAAAATTGTGATCTCTTTTTTGCCTCCCAGCTAAGTAACAAAGTAGCTCCCATGCAAATTGCAACCCCCACTGGCTAGTGCTCCTCTTTTCCTCTGCTTGTCTCGCTTGCTTGTTTGGGCAAAGGCAGGACAGCTCAGCCAGAGAGAGAGAGACCAGCCTAATAGTTGGCCAGATTGCGCAACTGAGGCCGGCCAGTGTCCGTGTTTGGGGCCGAGCAGAAGAAGGCCGGCCAATGATTTAATGAGAAGCTCTGGGCCGCTAATGCGCCCACAAGAAGCAGGCCGCATCTCCGGCTTGAAGTTGCTTCTTCCTTTGCTCTGTGTCCTCCTGCGATGCTCACTGCTGCGTGCTGGCTGCTTGCTGGCTGCTTGCTGCTTCGTGCGCCCAAACATGCAGCTCCATGCTGGCACGTGCAAAATGATCGATTATTGTTTGTTCCTCCTCGGCCGAGCCAAGACACTCTCTGCTAGTGTGCAGCCGTTTCGTTTAGGGCTGCAATGGCTTGCTCCTCAAGCGCAAACTTGGGCCCATTTTGCAAGCAAGAAAAGGAAAGGGCGCTCCTCTTCCTGCAAGCAATGCGCGTCGGACGCCAAAGGAGGCCCCCAAATGGGCCCGAAATGATGCAAACGGCGACAAAATTAATTTGGCCGCCCACCAAGCCCACCAAGCCGCGCGCCACTTCCCTCCGGGCGGCTGACCAGCGGCCGGAAGTGACTCAGAGGCGAGCTGGTGGCACGCAGTTGAGGCGAGCTAAGCTCTTCCACTGCGGCTTATAGGCGGCGGTCTGGACGGTTTGGGCAATTAGTTTGGCTCAAAAAAGCGGGCCGAGTGAAGGCCAGTGGTGGACGGGAGCTTGTCTCTCTGTCTCTGTCTCTCGGACGTGGACTTTTTGGGTCCACTTCTGGCGGCTTGTTGGCGGTTTGCTGGCAGCTCTTCCGGCTGGAAAGTGGCAAGAGAGACAGAGAGAGAGAGAGTCTCAAGTGTTAGGTGGGCGCGAGTGGGAGAAATTTAATGAAAACAAATGGCGGCCAAGACGTCTCGTCTGGCACCCAAGTGGCTGGGGCGGAAGTGGGCGCCGAGCCAGCAGAAGCAGAAGCAGAGAAGCAGAGAAGAAGGGCGACACATTCTCGAGTGGCTCTGAACTGTGGACTGTGGCCGAGCGGCGAGCTGGGGGCGCGCCGGAAGGGCCGAGGGGCGGCCTGAGGGTTGAAAAAAATGCTTTGGCGAATGCAAAAAAGGGGCGCAAAAAGGGCACTTCGCGCGGGCTGCACGCAGACGACTATCTGCACTGCACTGCACTGCACTGCACTGCACTTCCACTTCCACTTCCACTTCCACTGCTGCTCTGTCCTGCTGGCTGGCGACAGACAGTCTCAGTCTGCGGACCAGCAGCAGCCTCTTGCAGTCCTCAGAAGGCCCTCAAAAGGCCCCCAAAGAGCGCCCAAAAAGCGTCCAAAAAGCCCCACACACAAACGCCCAACGGCCAGCTCGAGCAACCAACTCGAGTGGTTCAAAGTGCGACCGGAAGTGGCGGCTTGTGCCCCATTGGGCGTGCGTGTGCGTGCGTGCGTTTGTGTGTGCGTGCGTGTGGCTGGCCCTTGGCAGAGCAGAGCTTGGGGCGCGTCGCAGTGGGGCAAACAATTCGCTTTGACAGTTGGCCGCAGACTGGGTTGGGCGGCGCTTTCGCCATTCCAATTTGGTATTCAAATTGGCCGCCCGTCTTGGTCTCGAGCTTGAGCTTGTGCTTGGAGGCGACGTGGCAGCTTCCGCGCGCCCCAAAGGCCCCCAGTGAAACCCTTTCGCTGCGGGCGTCGCTCGAGTCCAGCAAGCAGCGAGTGGGAAACAGCGAGGAGCAAGCGGCGAGCAGCCAGCTCGGCCAGGCGCAACTGGGCGGCCAGATGGCGGCGGGCAGACTGGCTCTCGCTCGAGTTGGTTTGCGAGTCTGCGTGTGTTGGTGGCAGGGCAAGAGAGCGGCCTCCGCGCGCTCTTTTGCCGGCGCGCTTTTGTTTACGTAATCCAATTTAATTCGCCAAGAGGCCGGCGAGAGAGAGAGGCGCGTGCCCAAAGGGCTGCTTGCGGCCGAGCAGTGAGGGGCCACTGCGGGCGGCGCTCCAGCCAGCCAGTGGCAAGTGGGCGGACGTGATCAGGCGTGAAGACTCTCCCCCCAGCGTTTGGTGGGGGCGCGCGCACCAACGCACACGCGCACAACCGGCCCCCAAACGCCGAGGCTGCCGATGACCCAGGCTGGCTGGACCGCCGCTGCAGACACGCCGGACACGCTCGGCGCGCGCTCGCCCGCCCGAGCTGATCTATAAGCGGCCGGCCGGAAGGTGCCCGTCTGCTGGGCCCTTCCGCTCGCTTTGGGGCTCCTCCAGTGCTAAGCCCAAACTGGAGGAGCTCTATAAGCAGCTCGGACTGGACTGTCTCAGCGGGCTGGTCAGCGGTCGGCAGCCCTCCAGTGGTGCTGCAAAGGGCGCTCCTAAGGGCGCGCCTAAGGACGTCCTCGCCCACGCTTGGGGCTGGCCGGCGCTAGAGGCTGGCCTCCGAGTTAGTTGCGCTTTTTGCCACCAGGGGGCGCTGCGGGCGCGCGGCGAAAAGGCTGCAGGGCTGCAGGGCGCACGCTTAGGGGCGGCTCAGACCGCGCGCCTAACACTACAGCTCGTGGCTCAGAGACTAGGCGCGCGTTCCACTTAGACTTGCGCCCACTGCCGAGCGGCCAATGCGGACAATGCGGCGGAGTGCCAACAAGTCCGCTTGGGCGAGTCTGCGGCCGGCCCTCTGGAGCACTTTTTGGCGCAGATCGAGCTGCTGTCGAGCTCAAATGGAGCTACAATGTAAATGGACGCAAACGGTGCCTCTGCTGCGCCATTCGTTTGCTCTCCATTGGCCCGCTTTCGAGCTTGCCAGAGTGGAGCGTAGCTCGCCAGCTCGGCTCTCTGGCCGCGTGGTCTGTTTGTCTGGCCGCGTGTGTGTGTTCGAAAACTTAGCGCCGCGTGTGTTTCGTGTTCGTTTGCGCGAGTGGGCCACACGAATGGCGAGACGGCGAGCTGGAAAAAGTATTAGCCACTAGTATCAGTCGTCTGTCCTCGTCGACGGCGGCCGGCCACACTCTTTGCCTGCTCTCTGGCCGCCACGCTCTGGCCACCACTGTCTGGCCACGACTGTTCCGGCCGGAGAGCGGCGAGCTTCCCGGAAGGAGACCATCCCGAGAGACTAGCCGCCGCTTGGAGCAGTGAGCCAGCACTGCACCAGCTTAGAGGAGCACGCACTCGCACAGTGCACCTGCGGCGTGCACCTGCAGCATGCGCTGTTCACTGCACTGCGCGCACTGTGCACCACTGCACTGCGCACCACTGCACACAGTGTGCAACTCGTGCGCGCTGTGCACCTCTGCACCTCTGCACCAATGCAGCAGTGCACCTCGCCTGTTGGCTGTCTGGCAAGCCCGCTCACCAAGCGCCCAATCGAGCAGCTTTTTGCGCCCAATCCGATGGGCTTCCAATTGGATCCGGCATTTGCGCGATTGAATTGGCGTCTGGAGAGGAGGCTCATCCTCCGCAAGGCTGCCCCCTGCACTTGCTGCGAGCGCAGCACCGCAACTGGTTGCGCCCATTCGGCCGCCAGATAAGATCAGGGAGCTGGAAAGGGCGCCCCCACTGGCAAACAAGCGAGCCTCGTTCTGCCTCGTTCTGCTTCAATCTGGCAGCTCAAGCTCCGCATTGGCCAAGCGGCCTGCTCGACGCGCCACGAGACGCCGCCCGCAGATTGGGCACGACGCGCAGCCAGCCACAAAGCAGCTAGAGACTAGCTAGAGAGCAGCTAGAGAGCAGCTAGAGGGCAGCCACAAAGCAGCCAGAGAGCAGCCACAATGCACAATGCACAATCGACGAGCCACGAACGGCAAGCAGAGTGAAAGCGGCGCCGCAACCGCAGGGCCAGATCCGCTCGCTGGCCTTGGACGGGCGGCCCTTAGGCAGAGGAAAGGCGGCGCGCAACAACAACAAGCCGGCAAGGTTGCTCTCTCTCTCTGTCTCTCTTTGGGCCGGCCGCTCTAGTGGCTGACTCACGCGCTCCTTCTTGTTGTTTCGCTCTCTCACCCTCTTTCTCTTTCCCTTTCAGTCTCTCTCTAGCTTTCCCTTTCCCGCTCGCCTTCCTCTGGCCGCTCTCAGTCGACGCGCGCCCTCCGCTTTCCGCCCAAAGCTTGCCACTCGCCGCCAAACGCGCGTCTGGCCGCCCAAGACTAGCTCGCCACACGCGCGCCGCCAAGCCAGCGGAGGGCCAACACTTTTTCCCCAGCTCTTAGGGGGGCGTGGCAGTGGGCGGTTGCCAGTTGCGAGTTGTGGGCGCTTTCTGTTTGGAGGAGGCTCCATTTGGACGCCACAGACTGGGGCTAGCGAGCTTTAAGTTTGGAGCTTGGAGTTTGGAGAGCTAAGCGTCGAGAGCTAAGTGCTGAGAGATGGAAGCTCGTCGAGGGCCATTCGAGCCAGTCGAAAGGGCGAGCTCCGCACGGACGACCAGCGGCGAGCGCGAAAAAAGGGCGCTCGTCAGTGCGCGCCCTTGAGGCTCCACTGGCTTGGCGGCGTCCTCAACTGGCGAGCTAGTCTTTGGCAGTTCGCGCTGGACCTCGCCAAAGGTGCCCTCTCGAGCTCGAAGTTCGGAGCTTGAGGTTTGGCTGCTTACAGAACTAGTCTGTCCAAAGCAACTTGGACGGCACCTCATCCTTAGGAGCACAATCAGATTGGATTTCCATTCGAGCTGATGGAATGGTTGCCCCGGAAATGAGCCAAAAGAGCACTGGCGTCACGCTGATTCTTGCAGGAATGTGCCACCATTTGCGGGTGGCTTAGGTTCGGCTGGCAGTCATTTTGTGGCAATTATTTGATCACTTTGCGCAAGACGCGATCTGTCGCTTTTGGTCGCATTTGTTGGGACCACAGCTGAGAATGAGAATGAGAGGCGCTCAGGATTTTGGCAACAAAAGATTCTCTTCGAAGAAGACCGCCAACTAGAGCCAGTCTGTGGCGACAAAAACTGGCGCAAAATGGAACTGATGGTTGAGGGCGACTCATCAAGCAAGCAGGCAAACTCTTCTCGCTCACCAATGGAAACAGTGGCACTCACTTTCCAGAGACTATACAAAATTGGGCTCCAAAATTGGCGCCCAATTTCCATTTGTTTGATCGCATCACTTTTGTTCATCTCGCTTCTTCTGGTCACCTTTGGGAGAGCTCATCATGGTGGCCAGTTTGCAAAGTGTCAAGTGCTCGAACGGGCAGCCACAAACCGGAAACCATTGAAAGCTCACGACGCAACTGCAAGAAGCCTGGTCAGCTCGTCAGTGAATGTGCAGTTATTCCACAATGAGAGATATAAAATCCCCGACGGATATTTGGAGCTCCAATTGGACAGACTTGAGCTGACTGATGGGGCCACAAATGAGAAGCTCGAGTTCTTGGCCATGTACCACAAGGGATGCGCCGATTTGTCGCTGCAAATCTACCACGAAACACAAGGCTCCAATATAAGAGCAAACTCGTGGACCACCTATTGGGCGCTTAGGTTTAACAACAACCAAGTGATCTGCTCGGCCGAGCTCACCATGAGCTGGCCCAACGACACAAGATACTCTTGCACCAAGCTGAGGACAGTCCCTTGTTATCTGTCGCACGATAGAACTATCTTGGTAGCCCAGTTCCTGTTCGAGAGTCTCGAATTGGAGCTTGATGGAGATCCAGAGTACATAGCTCAGAAGAAGTTCAGCAAAAGGGCTTATCCGCTCAGTTGCAGTAGTCAATTTTAGGCAAATTTGGAAAAGTTTTCAAACTCATCAAAATAGCTCAAAAATTAAAGCTCGAAATTGAGAGAAAGACTCCAGTTTAACCAAAGCAACCAGCTCCTCGAAGATCAGAGCAGCTGTCGTGCAATCTTCTCTCTTTCACAAAATAAACACAAAATAAACACAAAATAAAATGCTGATAATTGATCTTTTTTCATTCAGATTTCTCTCATTTCCTCGCAGAAGCCCACAGACTGTAGTCCAGCCGCTTTTGCCGCACACTTTCCCAGTGTATTCCAATGCTCGCGCAGCCCACCTACTCGAACTTTTCCTCCACAATACTGTACTGTAGGTCGCAACAGTTGTCGATTATCTTTCGCCAAGTAGCTACGAGGCAAGATGTTGAGATGCGGCCAGATTCTCCTCAGTTGCATCAAATGCAAGCCAGAAGCATGCTCAACACCTTGCTTTAAGACTATCACACTCAGAAGAGCCACAAATTAGAGCTAACATATCATACAATAACATTCTCTTGCACGCTAATCTAGTACACTGTTTCCATCGTGCGTTGAATGTGTCGATTTGCACTTGGTGGCGGAAGTCTTAACGGAAGTAAAGGGCGCCACCCTTTTGGCTTCGGAAGAGACTCAACTGACTGGGAGGGAGAGTCTCCGTCTTGGTGCACATTCACACATCATCTCGCAGGAGTAGTGGTTTGTGGGCAGCCTAGTCTGTAAAAAGCTCTCAACCAATGTGCACATTTAGCACTCGCAGTCGCACACCCCAGACCTTGCAATTCAAGGCCACCACACATCAGCTCCACTGGGCGGCTGCTCAAAGGCCAGTGCTGAGCCAGCCAGTTGGGCGGCGGACGGAGAGTCTCCGCCAGCCAGCCAGGCAGCAAGCGAGCGAGCAATAGAGCGAGCAAGCGAGCCAGCCGACAACACTCGTCGCTTGCCAGGCATAGGATGGCCATAATTTGTTGTTGTTGTTGTTGTTGTTGGCAGTGGCGAGCTGACGCGCAAGGAAAGGCGCCGCTCAGACCAGCATGACGAGACAGCCAAAGGGGCAGAGAGGCAAAGAGGCAAAGAGGAGCCGCCTTATAGAGAGAGACTGCGGCGCTTAGAAGAGGAGGACAGGTTGTGGCTGGAACTGCAGGGTGCAGTGTGCAGTGTGCAGTGTGCAGAGGCGCCTCCTGCGCGCACTCTAAGCTTTGGGGCGCACATTCTGCTGCACTGCACTGTTTGAGTGCCGAAAGTGCTGCACACGCGCCCACTTCCAGCCGAAAGGCCGCCCGCACTTGCGCGCACCTGTGGCTCTGCGCTGGGCCAGCAAGAGCGCCTCTTGCCGCACTCTCGCCGGCCAACTTTCTCCCCTCAAACTCGAGTTTCTGGCCGCCCAACCAAAGCAGCCAAGCAACAGCAACTTTATGGCGCCTCCAGCGGCCGATTTGGACGACTCTCTCGCCAAATCGGCCGCCCAGGACGCGCCATTCTTGCCCGCCAACTCTGCGCCCGCCCGAGACAAAGCTCGAGACAGACCAAGAGAAGCCAGAGGAAGCCCACAAAGCAGAGGAAAAGCCGCCCTACTCTAAGGACGTGCAGAGGCGAGCTTGGCAAACCTGAGCGAGCTTGGCTTTTTGCTGACTCGTGCCAGTGTGCTAGTAGAGAGTGCACCTGTTGGTGTGCTGCACTGCTTGAAGCAACTCGCACGAGGGCCACCATTTCGGCCGCGACGCCTCCCTTTCCGGCGCAGTTTGAAGGCCACCCAGACGGAGAGCTGCCTGATTGGAGCGCCAAGGTGGCGGAAGGGCGAGATTGGCGCTTGGAGGAGAACAGGATGCCATTTGGGCGCCTCTTTTTGCGTCAAGATAAAGGCTACAAGCTGGCGAGCGAGCAGGAAGAGTCTTGCCTTCCAAGTCTGCTGCTGGATGGAAACTGCGGCTCGAGAGAGAGAGGAGAAAATGAGTGGAAGAAGTGGGCAAAAATGGCTAGAGAGAAGGAGCAACTCTCTTTGGCCATTGGGCGAACTGCAAAGACAAAGAGAAGAGAAAGTGGTCGCCGGAGACTGTCTGCAAACCATGATAACTTCCCACTGAAAATTGGCCTCAAATTCAACACCAAAGGCGGACCTCAAAGAGACCTTCTCTCTCCTCTCTCTTTGCACTGCTCGTGTGCTCCACTGGGAAGTCTACGCACCACTGTTTCTGTCTGCGTGTCTGTGAATTCGTTTAATTATTTACAAAAAAATCCTGATATACAAATTGCAAGCAAAATTTGAATTATATTCCCCACGAATGGCTAAATCCTGTTGGCCCAAAAGAGAGTGGTGAGGCCACCTCCCTCTTTTTGAGCTCTCTCTCCTGATTGCTGGCTGGCTGCCCCAAAGTGTGAGTGTTCCCTCCGCGCGCCTTCCCCCAAACTGTGTGGCCTGCGAACAAACTGCTTTGCTATGTACATGGAGCTGTTTCCTTGCTCGGCGCTCCTCTGGGCCTGCACGCCTGCGCACCACAACTGGGAGGAGACGGCGCCCCAAACTGGGAACCACTTCCGGCGCGCCATTGATGAAGGAAGGTTGCTTCCTTTTCTCTCATTCAATCGTATGGTTGTTGAATAGTAGTAGTTGTGTGTGTGTAAATGAAACTTGAACAAAACGAGATTCTCTTTGTGGGGCGGCCCCAGTTGCAAGCACGAGCTGCACGGCGGCGACCACCACCACCAGCTGCCAGTGTTTGCGAGAGACTGCGGCTGGCCGCTCCTAAGGGCAGTGGAAAAGGCGCTGCCGAGTTGCTGCCCCAGACCTTAGATGAAGGGCCCACACACACAGACTAATGTTGGCCACCAATTCAATTGGCCGCCGCATTGTGTGTGGACGCCGTGCAATCACACTAGACACATTTTGGTGTCTTCACCCAACCTATTGGATGGCCGCCGCCGCTGCTGCGGCCGCCCTGCTGGCCGAGCTGGAGCTCCTTTGGTTGTTTATCACACATTTTCTCATATGCTTCTCCAGGGTTGATGGCACAGAAAATGGGATATGACAGAAGCGACACTTGTAGGCGTCCTTGCCAACGCGGCCATGGGTCTTCATGTGCCTGGTCAACTTGGACGATTGGGCACAGGCATAGGTGCACAGCTCGCACTTGTATGGTTTCTCGCCCGTGTGACTTCGCCGGTGAACAGTCAAATTGGAGCAATTCTTGAACACCTTTCCACAATATTCACAAGTATCATTCCTGAGCCTCGTTTTGGCCTTTGGAACACGGGTATTGCCGCTATTGTTTAGATTATGATTACTGCTAGTTGTATTGTGATGATGATGATGATTGTGATGATTGCTACCACTATTATTACTAATAGATAAATTTGTTGACAGTTGATTTTGGCTAGCTGATGATTGGTGATTGCGATGATGATGATGATGGTGGTGGTTTGTTGTTGACGATTGGTGATAATTGTTGTTATTATGATTATGGTGGTGATCTGAATTAGAATTACTAAACGCGTGCTGCTGCTGATGATGGCTCCGTGTGGCAACATAATGGTGATTATTAATATTATTATTATTATTATTCGTGTTATTATTATTATTATTATTGTGGTGATGCTGAGATCTAAGATGATGGTTTTGTGAATTCAAGTATTTGGCCTCCAAGCCGCAAAGGGGCGAAGTGGTGGTGCTACTGCTGCTGTTATGATGATGGTTGTTGTGATTAGAACTACTACTACTACTGCTATTCTGGTGGCTCCTGGTGCTGCCCCCATGGTGGTGGCTGTTCTGGTTTGACTCGTTGTTGTTCATCATCAGATGGTGGAGGTGAGGGTTGTTGTTTTGGTGCTGGTGTTTATTATTGTGATGATGGTTGTGATGGAGGTGGTGATTTTGGGCACTGGTTGTGGTGTTCGAGGGCGTTGTTGTGGTTAATTGCAATCGGTCGGCGACGGCTGGAACGAACTCGGCTGCTGCTGCGGCCGCTGCCGCCATGGCCGCCGCATTGATGGTCAAGTCTTGAGGCACTAAGTAGTCGAGCGACGTTGAGGGTGCGCCGCCCGCCGAGGTGGTTGTGGTGGACGTGGAACCTATGGGTCCGGCTGCCACAGCTGCCTGGGCGGCCAGGGCGGCCAAACCGGGCAGAGAGTCGAGGTCGAAGCCGCACTGGGCGGCCGCCTGGGCAATGAGCTGGTGCTGCTGCTGGGCAGTCAGCTTGGACAACATGTAGGGCTTCAGGTCGGAGAGGAGGTTCTCGCTGGAGGGCCCAGTGGAGTGGGCGCCCCCAGTGAGCTGGGCGGCCAGAGCGGCGGCGGCAGCAAGGGCAAAGTCGAACGAGCCCGTAGAGCTTGGCGGCGTGGGTGTGCCCGAGCTGGGCTCGCCCATCAGCAGGTTGCCCGGAGGACTGTCCGCGCGGGGACTCTCGAGGCCCTGGTGGTGGTGGGCGGCCGCCGAGCTCAGGGCGTCTAGCTCCTCCTCGTCCACCTCCTCGTCCTCGTCGAGGTCCATCTCGTGCTGCTGCTCGTCGGCCAGCTGAACCTGCAGCTGGTCGCCCTGCACTCGAGCTCTGGTTCGGGCCGCCCTCAGTGGTCGGTGGTGCTGAGCTGGAGTGTCCGAGTCGTTCGTTTCGGCGCTCCCCATGGTCAGCATGTCCACCGAGTGCTCGCGGCCCAACGCCAGACGGCGTCCTCGGCGTCTGCTCGACCTTCTCATCGAACGGCTGGCCATTGTTCGGCCACGCGTTCGCTCCCGATCCCCATTGTCACCCTGGCCATTCTCATTCTCGTTCTCATCATCCTCGTCATCATCATCATTCATCTGTCCCTCATCATGATTATTCTCATTCTCCTCCTCTTCATCATCATCATTTCTTTCCCCTTCCCCTACATCATCTTCATCCTCATCATCCTCTTCATCCTCCTCATCATCGTCGTCTTGATCGGCATTTGTTTCGGAATCTTCCAACTCTTGCTGGCCCCTCAAATGGTGGCGCCGATCTTCATCTTCTTCCTCCTCCTCGTCTTCCTCATCTTGGCGGCCATCTTGGTTTTGGCTTTGGCGACGACGGCGTCGCTCTCGAAGCGAGCCGCTTGGGATGGTGGTGGGCGATGCACTTGTTGTTTGCCTACTACTATTATTATTATTATTATTATTACTGGCTCTATGTGATTCTTGGTGCTCGTCTTCTGGTTTTCGTTGTTGTTGTTGTTGTTGATGTTCGTCTATTTGTTGTTGCTGTTCGGCGTGGGCGTACTCGGCGTCAACCATATCATAGGCGTCCCTCTGTTTGTTGTTGTCTTGTTCAAGAAAAATTTTGGAAAAAATACTAATTCCATGACTAGATTGCACATGCTCGACTAGAGTCCAAATAGAATGGAACTCTTGAGCGCAGGTGGAGCATATAATGGAGTATTGGCCTAGCATTTGAGGGATTGATGATAATTGTTTATGGTAGTGTGTTATTACTATTTGCTCTTTGATTAGATTGGGTGCGATTGTGGCAAGTGGAGTGGGCCGGCCGGCGGCGAATCGGCGGCGAGAGAGAGAGAGAGAAAGAGAAAGAGATGGACTGTGAGGGAGAGAGAGTGGTGAGTAAGGGGCTGAGGGGACGAGCTGGAGCAGGAGCTGGAGCTGTGAAGCTGGAGCTGAGGCTGAAGTGGGAGCTGGAGAGTGGGGGAGCTGGCGAGGAGGAGGAGGCGGCGGACAGCAGAGAGTAAGAGTGAGAGCTGGAGTGCGCTAGTGGTGGTGGCCGGCTGGCTGACGAGCAGGGCGGCCAGTGCGAGGCGAGCCCGCAGCAGAGCGTGCAGACGAGGACTGAGTGGCGCCGCCGTGGAGAGTTAGTAGTAGTGCCAGTGACTAGTGTGTGTGCGCGCCTTGTGCGAGCGAGCCAGCGAACGAACGAGCGAATGTGCCTGTGCCAAAGTGTGGCAGTGCGCGTAGGGCTGCCTGTGCGTGCGAGCGACGTCGCGGTGTGTGCGCGCGTCCGTGTGTGTGCGCGTGTGCCATGGGCGAGCAAGCAGTTGGGCTGCCCGTGCGTGTGCTCGTGCGTGTGTGCGAGCTGGCAACTGGCGAACTTGGAGCGCCGCAGTTTGTCCACAACACAAGGCGGCGCACTCTCTTCAGCCACTCACTGTTGCCGGCCACACTCAGTCGCCCCTCCACTGCTGGCCACTGGCGCAACTCGCCCTCCACAGTCTGCGCTCTGTGTCCTTTGGCCACTGCACACACTCGCCAGCACGAGTCTGCCCACGGCCCACCGCTGGCCACTTCTCCTCTGCTGCGCCGGCCTCCTGCGCGGCCGCCCAACACTCGGGGCGACAGTTGCGCGCGCCGCCACGCCCCCACTGGCCGCCACCAGTTGCGCGCGGCTCCAATCCGCAACGAGCGCCCTCCCCGCCCCTGTCCAGTGGGCCCGCGCCGCTCGGGCTTCCTCGTCTGACGTCGCCAGTCGCCAGTCGCCAGTCGTTGGAGAGTGGGAGCGGCGCCCAAGTGCCTCGCGACGGGCACTTGCGGGCGCACTCAAACGGGCGGCCCACCATTGGCACACACACGAGCCAAGAGGCAGACACACAGACAGAGGCACACACAAAGAGGGCGCCAGCAAAGAGAGACAGTCTGCCCGAGTGGCAAGCTATTTGGCCAAAGGCGTGCGCTGATGATTGGCATTATTTAGGCCAAGCGCGCTCACAATGAAACGGGAGTAGCGGCAGTTGGCGCTTGCCATTAGGCGTCGTGCGGCATTGGGCTCTAGTGTTGAGCTCTGAGTTTGCTCTTAGCTGTTTGCTGCTCGCTGTTCGCTGCTTGCTGGTCGAGGACAGCGGCAAATGGCGCGACGTGTCCGTCTGGCGCGAAGCTGTGCTCGCTTTCTCTAGCTCGCTGGCTCCAGTTGGCGAGCGCGTTGGCGAGCTCGCGGCCTTTGGCGAGACGCTTTCTGGCTTTCTAGCTTTCTGGCTGGCTGGCTCGCTCGCTGGGAGACAGTGAGCGGCGGGGAACTGCTCGCTGCTGGCAAGCGAGAGGCGCCAAAGGAGAGCTCGTTGGGGGCTTCTGCTGCTCCTTTCTCCTTTCTGTCTCTGCTTGCTGCCTTCTGCTCGAGCTTTGTCAGTGCAGAGATGGAGGCTCGCTTGTTGCCGGTGGGCTGGGGCGAGTTGGGCGCTTTGTTGTGCCAGTGAGCGAGCGGGAGACAGTGGCGCGCGGCGGACGAGCAGCGTTTGGGGCGGCGCAAAAAGTGGGCTAACAGGCGAGACAAGTGGAGAACGCGCGCACCATGCACTATGCACTCTATGCACTTGGCCAACACAGAGACAGGCGCTTGTATTTACAAGCAGCGACTAGCAGAGAGTAGCAAAGGCCCAGCTAGTGTGCGGCGCGCGTCGCATGACTCGCACACTGCAAATTGTTCGCCGGCGCGCACAATTCGGCCCGCTTTTTTCCTGCCACTTTTTCCTGCCACTTTTCCTGCCTGCTTTTGACTGCCACTTTTCCTGCCTGCCCACTTTCGCCGCAGACAGTCTCTAGTCCCATCCATCTGGACGCGCCACTGGAGCTCGCCGCCGAGCACTCTCTCTCTCTCTCTCTCTCTGGAGCGCGTTCCGGCCAGCTCAGACACACAGACCGCTGGCAAGCCGCGCGCCCCAAACTACCAAACCGCCAGAGCCACACGGCCGCACAAACAGACAAACAGGCAAACAGAGGGACGCAAAAGGCGGCCAGGCGGCTTGTTGATCCCTTTGGAGCGCCCTTCTGCCCTTCTGGCTCTGCTGCTCTCCTCTGTCTCTCTCTCTCTCTGCCTCACTATCTCTTTCTGCCTTTCTCTCTTTCTGGCCGCGCTGTCTGGCCGCTCAGCCAACGAGCTCGCCAACAGGGCTCAGCCTCGCCAGCAGCAGCCGGCCTGCTCCACTTACACGCCGAGCTAGCGGCGAGCGGGCGGCCCACAGGAGACGCAATTAGCGCCACGCCGCCGCGCGCCACACAGCCCAGCAGCGAGCGAGGCGGCCGAGTAGCGGCGTGTGGGGCGCGGGCGGACGTGGCCCCAGCTCTTCTCCAGCCTCAGCCTGAGCCTCTAACTCGGCCGCTCGTTTAGATCGTCCAGCTCCAGTTGGCCAGAGACTGGGGTCGGCGGCGAGCGAGCAGAGAGAGAGCAGAGAGCAGAAAGCAGAATATAAGCGGGCCAGTTGGGGGAGCCAGTGGGGCGAGCGGCACTTGGCGCGCAACAGCTGCCCGTTTCAAGCGCGCCAAGTGCGAGCTTGTCTGTGTGTGCGCTTTTTCTGCCCGCCGTGCCAGTGGGGCGCGTCCTCTGCGCTGCGTTCGTCCTTAGGGCTCGCAGTGAGCAGTGAGCAGTGAGCAGTGAGCGTGTTGCGCTTTGGCGTTCTGGCTTTTTCGTGCGCGCCCAACTTTGCCGCTTTGAGCAACACTCTGCGGGCTGCCCTTAGCTGCACTGTGCTGCATTGGTGCTATGCTGTAGTGCTGCTTTGGTCTAGTGCTGCTCTGCTGTGCGCGCGGCCGCACTTTGCAGTTTCGAGTTGCCAGTTGCAAGCCGCCAACTTTCGCCCGCAATTTCGCCCCCAAACTGGCAAGCTCGCCGCCCAAACGGCTCGCCCAAACGGCTAGTCCAACACTGGCCCTCCATTTGTGAGGGCAAATATTTGTTGCACACGCGTCTAATTGGCGCTCCAGTGGCGTTGAACTCGCCGCTGTCCATCGGCGGCGAGTGGCCAAATGCGGCCAACTGGCGGCCAAACTTGGCCCATTGGACGAGCGAGCAAGTAGAGCCCGACAGTGCCAAGCAGTGGAGCCCAACAGAGTCAAGCTCAGGCAAGAGAGTGGCCGCCGCCGCTCGGCCAATGGCGCTCACTGCACAATGGCACTAAGCGCGCACAATGGCCAGCGCCCACCGCTAAGCTGCGGCCAGATGTGAACGTTGCTCGTCGCCATCAATTAGCCGCGTGAACTCTGGCCGCTCGTGTTTGTTTTTGATGTAACTGGAGCTGCCAGTTGCCCTCTCGAGCAGTCTGTCCTCTGCTCTGCTCTCCTCTGGCTTGTCGCTGACCAATGCCTGTGGAAGAGCGAGGCAAGACAAGGGCAGAGGAGCCGCGCGGACAGTCCGGCGGCGCCCTAAGCTCTGCAGGAGGAAGTGTCTGCGCGAGGGGGCGTATGCGGTGGGCGTCAGGGGGCGCAGTTGGCGCCAGTTGATCGGCAATTTGGGCCCATCAACTGCCTCGTCCAGTCGAGGTCGGACGGAAGGGCGACTCAGAGAGAGAGGCAGTTGCAGAGGCGCGAAGGAGCAAAGGAGCAAAGGCGCAAAGAGTCGCGCGGACACTTGATACGCGCGCGCAAACTGCCAAAGACAGTCCGCCGGCGACAAGCTGCAACATTCGATTTGCAGCCAATTGCGCGCAGCAAACGAGCACACACTTGCAGCTGAAACTGCTGCTCACTGCTCGCCAAAAGTAAGGTGATAAATTTGTGTGCTATGCTGCCCAAAAAGATCACCTTACTTTTGTCGCCTTTTTTGCGCGTATTTCTGGCCCACCTAAGCTCTGGCTTGTGTGTGTGCGCGCCTTCTGTGCAGCAGTGCGCCTGATTCGCTCGCACACAATTGCAACCCGCTGCTTTTGCTATTAAATCGCCGCTGACACTCCTGCGCAAACTACTGCGAAATAAGCACACAAACAACTGTCGTCCCAGATTGTAGATACAAAGCAGATAGCAAGCAAGCTAGCAGGCCCCCATCACCCAAGCTAACCAGCTTGGCCACCCCCCGTGATCGCCGCTGATCGACTGGCCGACTTCCGGCCGGGCGCCGCTCGCCGACGGGCCATCAATCAGGCCGCCTGGGGCCCCTCGCAGTGAAGGTTGTGTGTGGGGCCCCACAGAGGCAAGTGCAAGTGCAGCTCAGGGCCAAAAGAGGCCTCTGACTAGATCTAACTGGCTAGAAAAGTGAGCTAAGCTAAGCAGAAGTGGGCAGAACAACTGGCGAGAACTAAACAGAGCTAAGCAGAGGGAGGCTAAGCTGCGCAGCTGGGCGGCCCCAAATGTGCAGGTGAGCGTTGGCCAACTGGCGGCCCAAAGGAGGTCAGCGGCGCGCAAATTGGAGCGCGACGGGCGGCCCGTCGGCGCGAGAGAGACAGTCTTTATTTGCCAGAGACAGTCTGCGCTTGCCAGAGACAGTCTGCGCTTGCTAGAGACAGTCTAAGCTCGCTTGGGGCCTCCTGCTTGGCTGAGCTGAGTCGCGCGGGGCCGCTAATTGCGCGCTCGCCGGCCGGCCGCGTGTGGCCCTTAGGCAAAATGGGGGCGCTCCCAGTCTGCCGCGTTCCGTTGGGGAGCGAAAGTGGCGCTCGCGCAGACGCACGCACCAGCTTGGCCAAGCTGCAGGCTGACACAAACGCACACACACGCGCCCTGTTGCGCCGGGCGGAAGGCGCGCAGACTGTCTGCGGGAAGACAGTCTGCGGGAAGGCAGCGCGAAGGGCGCGCAGAATGCACAGAAGGCAAAGGACGCACATTGAAACGCCGAGACAACAACAACAGAGATGAGCCTCAAGGCCGCACACAGACGGCCCTCCTTCTCCTTCTGCCTCGCCACTTGCCACTTGCCACTTGCCACTTGCCACTTGCCACTTGCCACTTGCCACTTGCCACTTGTTGACGTCGGCGGCTTGTTGTCTGCCTTTTCCAGCGACTGTTTGCTGGCCGGCCGGCGAGCCACGCGCACCACTAGGCGGCCTCCGCGGGCGCCCAAAGCTGGCCCAGAGGCGCCCGGCCGGCCGGGAGCGCAAACCTGTTTGGCGTCCGTGTCGCCTCGAGCTCCAAGGTGGCCAGACGCGCGCAGTCTCTCCGCTTTTTCCCCGCTTTTTGCTTTCTCTGCGCTCGGCGAGACGCAAAAGGCGGCCACAAGACGCTCGCCAAGGCTTAACCTTTGCTTTCTGGCGAGCGGCGGCGGTGGCGAGAATGGCGGCCAGCTGGGCGCCGGTTTGCAGTCTGCAGACGCTAAGGGTTGGCCGCCAAGGGTTGCGTGTGGCTTTAGTGTGTGGCTTGAATGCGCGCAACACAGTCTGCAGAGAGCAGAAGGCAGCGCGCACAAAGCAGAAGCCAGAACGCAGAGAAGAAACCAATGAAAGCGCTGTGGCCGCACAACGCGCGCAACTGTGCCAGCCAAGCAAAGGCCGAACGCGAAAGGCCCAAAGCACAGGCAGAAGGCAAAAGGCAGAGTGCAGAGTGCAAAAGGCAGACCCTAAGCAGAGAAAGGCCCAAAGCAGAAGGCAAAGCGCAAACCTGTCGCGCCTCCTCAGCCGAGTGGCGCCTGTCCATTTATAGCAACTTTTGCGCGCTCAAGGTCGCCGCTCGTGCGCTGGTGGCGAGCACTGGCGGCCCTTAGGAGCGCTGGTGGTGCCCTAAGCTTGGCCGCGCACAGTCCCAGCCACGAGCACAGCCACCAGCGCACACACTCAGCCCACTGAGAGCTCGCCTACTGGCCGCCCGTGCGCCTCCCAGTCTCCACTCTGTGCCTCCCATTTTCAACTGCTCGCTCGCTCGCTCGCTCGCCCACTAACTCGCTCGCTCGCCCAACCGCCAAGCCAAACAGACCAAAAGCAACCACCTTGCCAGCCACCCTTTGGACACCCAAAGTGGCGAGCCTGTTTCCAAGCAAGCCAGCAAGCCGGCAAGCCAGTTTAGCAAGCCACTCGCCCTTTTCTACTTCTCCAGCCGGCTCGCTTGGTCACGCCAGGGCCAAGCGCGCGCTCCTTCGCCCAAACACTGGCTGACGAGCTGCTCCTTAGTGCTAACTCTCAGTCCCAGTCCCAGTCTCTCTCTCTTTCTCGCTCTCAGTCTGCCAGTCTCAGCCAGTGTCTAAATGAGTCTGGCTGAGCATTTTCAAGCAAGGCAACAAGTGTTGCAACAACTCCATTTGCAGTTCTATTTCCATTCGCCATTCACTGTTCACTATTCTTCAGCCTTTTCCACTTCCACTTCCACTTCCACCTCAACCATTTCGAGCTCGCTTTCCATTTCAATTCCAATTCCATTTCCATTTCCATTGCGCCCCCACTTGCCCTTAGCTCTCTTCACTTTCTGCTCTTTCTCCTTCTTCTTCTTCTCTTCGCTCTTTCTCTTTCGGCCCACCTTCGTCTTATCCAAAACACGGCAAGGCCCAAAATAAACCTCGCCCAGCGGCGCGTCTTTCTCTCTCTCTCCAAACTGCGCTCAAATGGCGCCCAAATGGCCCTCCTTCTGCCTTGGCGCACCAGGCTGGCCAGCGCGCTTTCTAGCCGCTTCGTTCAACTAGAGCTAAGCAGTGGGGGAAAGAACGAGAAAGAAAACAAGAACAAGAACGAGAAGAAGAAGAAGAAAAGGGCGCACTTCTTCCACTTCTTCCACTTTTCGCCCTTCTGGCACTTCTTTCGCGCTTGGTGGGCTAATTTTAGCTCGTCCTTTCTCCTCTGGCCGCCAACTAGAAGCAGTTGTTCCAAACGGGGAAGCAAGCGAGCGTTGCCAGTGGCCAGTGGGCAGTGCAGACTGTCTTTGTTGGCATTGAAACTGTTGCGGCCAAGCACTGGGAATCGGTCTGTCTCGAGGAGTGTGCGAATTGTTGCGCGCAACTGTGTGCGGCCTCTTGATTGGCTCGTGCGCGCAAACACCAGCGCCTGCAGACCGACCGATTCTCTGCGCTGCTCGTGCGCACACTAAGGGCAAAACAAGCCTCAGGTAAAACAAACGGTTTCATCTACTCCTTAGGATAAAACTGCCACTCCTTAGGCTGCCCACCATCTAGATTTTTCGCCCTTTGCTTCTCTCCCGGCGAGCTGCTCCAGCTTGCCACTCGGCCAACTCTGCTCGCCAGCCAGTCTGCTCGCCAGCGGAGGCCTCTCTTTGGACGGCGGTGGGTGGCGTGTGTGGCCACTGGAGACTAGCTTGGGAGTCGAAATTTGTTTGCTGTTTGGGCGAAGAGAAAAGAATTGTCGAAAAAAATTCTTGAAAAAAATGTCAAAACTCACTGGCCGCCTCGTGAGCGGTCGTCATGAGAGACGATTGCACGCGAAATTATGCTCCGAGCCTAATGTTTTCCGCCTGGACTGTGTGCGCTAACCTAAACTGTGCACAGCTAAGGCCACACACAAGGCCGCCCCTCTCGTGTGCTCTGGGCCCATTTCTCCTCCTCGTTGGCCCACTTTTCGCCGCTCCTTAGGGTCGCCCACTTCTGGGCTTGCGTCACTGGCGCTCGAGACCAGCCAAGTCGTCATGGCGCGTCTTTGAGGGGCCACTTTGAACTGCGACTTTTGGGCGCAACTCGCTCTGTTTGGGGCCGCCTCTGCGTTGCCCATTTGCATCGATTGCAAATCGGACACGAGCCACTGACTCCAAACTGGAACACACAAGAGAGAGTCTCTCTCTTGCCCAAGACAGTGGCACGCTCGAGACGGGCGCTCGACGCGCGCCAATGGTGCCGAATTAACGTGCAGTCCTTCTGGCCAGCGGCACTTAGGGCCACTGTTTCCCAGCGCTTGTTGTCGTCTTGGAGGCTCACAAGCGCCTTTCGTTTCGTGCAGCCCAAAAGAGACCTAAGGACAAGCTGGCCGACCACGCACTCAAGTGGGCCCTCGTCTTGCGTCTTGGTGTCGCCTTGTTGTCCGAGTTTGAGTTTTAGTTTAAGTTAAAGTTTTAGTTTGAGTTTGGGGCCGACCCTTAGCTCGAGTTTGGGCAACTTTGGGCAACTTTTGGCCGCAATGAAGGCGGGCCAGTGCGCAAAGGAGCTCCAGTCAAACAGTTCATCAAATTTGGATGAAGTTTGGCCGCCGGAATATTCAAAAAGCGCCCTTAGGAGAGGCCCATTTTGCCCATTTTTTGCCCATTTTGCGGCCAACGAGCCACAAGAGACCAGGTTCCAGTTGGCCACTTTTCGAGCGGCCGGCTGATTGTTTGGTCACACGCAAATTGGACGCCCAAAAGTGTGCGCATGTTGCGCCGCAGCTAAGCTCTGGGCGTTCAGCTTGCGAGTTGAGCACACTTTTCGTTGGGCGCCTTTTGGTGCACGCGCACACTTGGCCCAATTGGAAAAAGTGGAGAAAAAAAAGAAAACTTTCCAATTTTTCCAATTTTTCCAAATTCTTTTATCTTTTTCCACTTCTCCCACTTTCCACTAGCCCAAATTCAACCTCTTCTCTGGCCCAATTCACCAGCTCAGTCCACTGGCCGGCCGACAACGCGCCCAAAGTGAACTCAAGACGCTCGTGTCCAGCACTGCAAAATGGCCACTGGGCGCCCAATTTGAATCACTCGGAGCACAAAGAGCGCGCCGGAAGGGCCAATTGTTACCTGTCAAGTGGGGCCAGAGAGTGTCTGGGGCAAATTGTTGGTTGCCAAGTGACTGGAGTGACTGGCCAAATGGTTGCGCAAATGGGCGCAAATGGTCGCAGTTTGGCCCAATCTGGAGCTGAATCGCCACCATTTTACAGCATTTTACTCCCATTCTTCAGGGCTAAAAAGGACACCACAGACACTCTTTGGAGAAGTGGAGGCGGAATTCAATGCCAATTGGGGCCCAATGCTTGTCTGGCGTCCAATTGAATTAGTATGCAGCCAGAGAGGCGCCAATGAGCCTCAATGATCCGCAAAGAATGAGCTGCAAAGAATGAGCCGCAAACTTGCTGCAAACATTCTGCCCAAAAATGGATCAAGAGTGTCCGAGTTTGGCTGAAAATGCGCTCATTTGGTGGGCAGCAACAACCAAAACTGGGCCCCAGACAGTCTCTGGCCAGCCTCTTTGCTTGCAGAAAAGCCGCACACAGTGACCCTTGGGGCCAGTGTCCAGCCGCCTCTTACTCGAGCAACTTTAGCCCACCGGCAAGCTCGCCAACGGCCACTCGCTCGAACTGGATCCAAATAGAGTTGGGGCCCCAAAAGCTCGCCAATGTCGAGCGAGTGTCTGAGGGCACTTTATAGGCACTTTTTGCGAGTGGGCGCGGCTTGTGGCCAGGCAGAGTTGTGCGTGAGTGTGTTTGTTTGCACTTGGCCGGCGAGGACGCGCTGGCCTGGGGCCGGCTGGAAAAGAGAGACAGTCTGCGGGGCTTTAGTGCTACTCTTTACTGCTACTAGTCTGCAGTGCTAGTCTCCAATGCTAGTCTTTAGTGCTAGTCTGCAGTGTGCAGTGTGCAGTGTGCGAGTGTGAAGCGCAGTTTCAGTGCCACTTTTTGCGCGCGTTTTGCGCCAACAAACTGCGGCGTGTTGTGGGCCGCTGCTTCTTCTGCTTCTTCTGCCTCTTCTTCTTCTTCCACTTCTTCTTCTTCTTCTGCGCCGGCGCGCCCGTGCCAGACTGTCTCCGTGGCGACTTGCGTGCCTCTGCCCATCGGCCGTTGACTATATTTGGCCAGACGGGCGACTTTCCGCCGGCCGACTTCTTCTGGCCGGCCGGCAAGTTGCGGCGAAGAAGAAGAAGAAGAGTTGCACTTGGGCTGCACTTGAGCGGCCAGCCAGCCGGGCTAATTGTGGCCAAGGTGTGTGTCCTAAGCTCCACTTGGCCTTCCGTTTGGACAAAGCTCAAAACTTGGCTCGAAAGGCCAGAGACGAGCTTCGATGGGTGGAAATTGGAGGAAGTTTTGAGGAAAAAATGGGCGAAAAATTGGTGGAAATCCAAATCCAAATCGAAATCCAAATTCAAGTTCACCAATTGGACGCCCAATTGGAGCTCCTCACTCTTAGCTGTGAGCGAGCTTCAAAGTGCAGCTCCAAACACACACTCCAAAGCGCACTTCTTTGGGCGCCTGCAAGTGGCCCTGCGAGAAAGCTCTCAAGCGACTGTCTCGCTCGTCCAACTGACTGCCAATGGTCCCAAATGGTCCCAATTGGGCGCCCAATTGTCCTTCTCGAACAAACTTTGCCAATTCATTATGGCAAATGCTCGCTCGAGCGTAATAAACACAGCTCGCCGGCGATAATAAACATTGGCCACTTGTTGTCTCAGTCTAGGCGAACGTCCAGTTGGTGACTGCGAGTGACTGTCATTGGCAAAGGACAGTCTGTAGTGTCTTTTTGCCGCTCTTTTGGGAGGCAAAAATGGCGGAAAATGTTGGAAAATGATAGAAATTTTCAGCAAAATGGCCAGGAGGACGCGCCGCTCACTGTCTCTGGTCAAAGTCGACTGACCGCTGGCCTTGCACTTGGAGGACGTTTTTGCGTATTGGCGTTTGCAGTTCGTCCATTTCGTCCACTTGGTCCACTTGGTCCACTTGGTCCACTTGGTCCACTACTAGAGACTAGCTGCCGGCCAATGATTCATCAGAACGAACTGGCGAACTTCGAAAAGTGGCGAATTATCCTAACCAGCGTTGCATAACAGTCACTGGAAGACTAAGCTTACCACATGGAAGACTCGCCGCTTAGCTCGCGTGCCAGACCATTTTGGCGAGAAAAAGAGCAGAGCTCCAAATGGACACTGGCCAGTCGTTTGAACAGTTGAAAATTGTTCTTCTTAGTCGAAGTGTTGCCCAAATGTTGCCTGCAAATGGCTTCTGTTCTAAGGGCGACAATTAGCACTGTTTGGCTTCGTTTCCGGCGCACCTGAGCTCGCCCTTAGCCCTTAGGATGGGCCAGAGAGTAGCTCTAAAGAAGCAAACTGGCCACTTCAGTGGTCCAAGAACTCCGATTTGGACTGTGAACTGTGATAAACTGTGCTAAACTGGGCGAGTTTTGCAGCAAACTGGCGGCAAACGAGGAAAGAAAAGGGAAACGCGTCCAGAGAGCAAGTTTGCAGCTTTTTGCGGCCCTCTCAGACTGCCCTTAGGTGAGCAAGATGAGCGCGAGGAGAAGAGGCAAGAGTTTGGCTGAGAGTTTGGCCAAGAGTTTTTGGGTAAAGTTTTGGGCAGAGAGAGACCGAAAGGCCAGTTTGAACTGTGAGCTCAGTCGCTCCTTTGGGGCCAGCCGGCCCAAAATGATCGCCGTTTGTGAGAATAATCAATCGTCCGGATTCTCACCGGCCGAGCTCAAGTTGGCCGGTGAGAATCCAAAGGAAAACCCAAAGGAAAAGGCAAAGGAGAAGAGAAGTGTGCATCTGGCGGCAAAGGTTGCAGGCCCAACTGTTTGGGGCCCGCAGACTTGCGCTTAGGGTCGGTCGCCTTTGAGCATTGTCCAGCAGGAATGCATTAGCCACTGTGCATTGTGTCCAGTGGGTGCAGCCTGAAGGTTGTTTCTCGGCCGCTTTTCTGCATTTCTCCATTTTTACGTAACTTTGCGCAGTGGACGCGCAACTGTGTGCGGTGGACGCGCAACTGTGTGCAGTGCTGGCGACATTCTAACGGCCGTTTGAAATGTTCGCCCTTGCTCACCTGAAGCGGCCGATTGAGAAGAGCGCGCGTTGAATTAGAGAGTGTGTGCGGCCGCTTGAGACTGGGAGCGGCGGCGCTCTTCTTCTCGTGCTCTTCTGCTGCGCCCAATTGGCCTGGTGTTTCTCTCCACTGCTTAGGAGCGCAGGAGAACACTGCACACAGTCTGCAGAGCACCAGTTGCGCGCCGCCCAAAGCGTGAGAATGCAAAAGGGCGCGCGCAACTGTGTCCCCCGAGCACACTCTCTGTCTCCGCTCGTGCGTGCCCGCCGCCCGAACCCAAACAAAGAGGAGGGACCACAAACGAGGGCTCCTGTTGCGTCACCATGCAACAGGAGCCAGTTGGCGGCCACCGACCTGGCCGAGCTCGCGGCAGCAAGCAAAGTAGAGCCCCAAAGCGCCAGTGGTGGGCAAGGATCGCGCCACTTCCTGCGCTCTGGCGGCCCCAAACACTGGCCCAAGAGGTGCCCTTGAGGAGGCCCAACGGTGAGGGGCCAGAACGAGAGGCGAGAGGCGAGAAGCGAGAAGCGAGAAGGAGCAGCTCTGAGCTCGTGCGGAAAATGGTCAGAAAAAAGGCAGAAAAAACCGTAAGCCACGTAAGCCGCACACGCAACAGGACGTGGCCGAGCAGAGCAGAGCAGAGCAACGGGGCGCAATCTGTCGTCCGGTGTCCTTAGGGCGCCTTCTCCTTCATGGAACCTTCTCTTACGGCAACTTCTCCTTCGCAGGTCATTCCGAAAACTGTTTGGGGCCCAAATCGATGGCCAGCGGTCAGTGACCAGGAGCGGCCATTTGGTCTGTGGGCGCGCGCAGAGCTAAGGGCAACTTGCGGCCGAACGAGAAAGCGCCCAATGGATGTCCACTGGATGTCCACTGGATGTCCCTTAGGATGTCCCTTAGGATGTCCAAAGCTGCACCTTAGCTGAACTTTGGTTGAACGACAAACGGGGACTACTTGTTGAGCTGCTTCTTGTGCTGCTTCTTGTGCGTCGCTTATTTGGCCGCCTCCAAATGAGAACAATTGAAAGTGGCGCCGACATTTGTCGTCGTGCCTCTTCTGCTCTGCTCTTCTCTGCTGCTCTTCTGCTCGTCTGGCCGCTCGCCTTCAGATCAGACCTTAGGGCCAACTTCTCCTCCTCCATCATTGCAGCTCCTCCTCGGCAGACAGTCTCCAGTGAAAGCGGATAAAAACTCGAGCAACTTTGCCGAGCTCACTGCCTGAGAGTCGCCGCTCGCCGCTGGCCACTTGCCGTTTGCCGTTTGCCGTTTGCAGTTTGCCGCTCACTGCTCACTGTCTCTGGCCAATGACGCTCAATGCTCAATGCTCAATGCTCAATGGCGACTGTTCAGTGGCCAAAGTCCAATGCTCGATGCCCAAAGACTTGGCTCGGTGATCAATTGGAATCGATTCCACTCTCTCGATGTTTCCCTTTTTCTGCCCAAAATCAATTCAATTGGCCACAATTGGCCGCAACACACTCTCTCAAAGCTGAGCAGAGCAAAGACCAATCGAAAGCAGTTCTGGTGGCCAAGCAGAAAGTAGAAAGCAGAAGTAGAAAGCAGAAAGCAGAAAACAGAAACAGAGCTGCCCACCAACTGGCCTAAGCTCCACTCTCCATTGGCACACTTGTCCTCCTCTCTGTCTCTGTCTCTGTCTCTGTCTCTGTCTCTGTCTCTGTCTCTGTCTCTGTCTCTGTCTCTGTCTCTTCTTCTCTTGTTTCCAAGACAAACTTGTCGCAAACCAAGACACAACTTGTGCTTGTGACAATCGCACACAGTTGCAGGCAAGCAACCAAGCACTGTGCTCTAGAGACTGTTTCCTTTCCATCCATTTGGTCCAATTGTTGCCAAACTCATGGCGCACACTCATGGCGATCGGCCAATTGATTGCCGGGCACAACTCTTCTTCTTTTTGCTCCTCTTCTTCTTCTTCTTCTTCTTCTTCTTCCTCTGCTTGCCCACTGCCCATCTTGCTCCCAAACTAAAGCTCAAAGTGAAACTCAAACTCGAGCTGAAACCCAAACTAAAACCGAAACTCCTCAGCCCCAAACTTTGGCCAACTCCTGGCAGCTTCCCACTGACTGTCTGCGGCCGCCCAGTGGCCAATGGCGAGCGGCCGACAACTGCGGATGAGCAACAGAAGGCAACAATTTCACGTAATTGATGTGGACACTTTTCTCTCTCTCTCTCTGTCTTGCTCGTCCGCTTCCCGTTCACTGGCCACTGGCCCACTTGCGGCGGCCTCTCAGCACACACGCACAAACAGACACACGGTCAACCATTGGAAGCTAACTGGAAGCTGAAAACTGCCAAGACTGCGAGCTGCGAGCTGCCAAGACTGCGGCCAGGGACAGTCTGCGGGCTCAGTGCGCCGGTTGAGTCGCTTTTTGGGCCTGACACCAGTTGGAAAGGTGGTAGAGATCGACAACAAGTGGCCAGCAGGCAGCACTTTGTCTTTCACTTTTCCAATCTGCCACTGTCTTGCACACTTGCCAATGAAGCGCCATAGACAGTCTGCAGTGGAGACAGTCTGCACAGATTGAACAAACTGCAGACTGTTGTCCATTGGAGACTGTTGTTCATTGCAGACTGTTGTTCATTGCAGACTGTTGTTCACTGCAGACTGTGTGCAGTGTTTAGTGTGCGCGCCCTCCAGAGACAGTCTCGCACACGCAGCTCTGTTCTCCCGTTTTTCTCCTCAGCCACAAAGCAACACATTTGCTGCGGCCGCACTTTAGGCCTGCGTGTGAATTCCGCTAACTCGCCCACTTTGCTCGCCCACCACAGTCTTCCAGTAACTCGGCTCGCATTTCAGGCCCACTCTTGACTCTTTTCCACTCCACAAACAGCTGCAAATTTACTCCCTCGAATTGCTAGAGTCAATCTCTCTGAAATTTGCACATTTGCAGACAAATTTATCACCAGAAAATTATGAGACAAACGAGGGAAGTTGGCTGAGTCGATGGAGAATTTTGCAGAAATTGCAGAAAATCAGCAGAAATTGGTTTGGAAAATATCAAATTGGTTTAGAAAATAACAGAATTTGGCAGAATTTGCATGTCCATTTTGTCCACTTTGTTCACTAGGTGCCCAATACAGTCAACACAGTCAATACAGTGAATACAAAAGTCGCAAAAGAGCTACTTACCATTTTTCCGCCGCTGCGGATTCGCCTGCTTCCTCTTGCACCGCGACAAGGTTCTCATTTCTCCTCCTGGAGCTTAGCTCTTCTTCTTCTTCTTCTTCTTCTTCTTTTTTGCGCCCCCACTGCTTAGCTCTTCGCTTGTGGCCACTGGTCAGCTCGCCTGGAGAGACTGTTGAGTTGAGTTCAGTTCAGAATCTTGAATTGGCCGCTTTGTTTCCACCTTTTTCTGAGCTATTTTTCACG